>Ga0207079_1028_pt1 | contig 31715 bp, 27 predicted proteins | sample Alteio_BWMinHeat_61_FD_153525 | JGI IMG/M metagenome (GOLD analysis project Ga0207079, IMG submission 153525) | Enriched cells from forest soil in Barre Woods Harvard Forest LTER site, Petersham, Massachusetts, United States -... | ecosystem: Environmental > Terrestrial > Soil > Temperate forest >...
AATGAGGAAGGATTAGAATTTGGCTCCCCGAACTGGACTCGAACCAGTGACCCATTGATTAACAGTCAATTGCTCTACCGACTGAGCTATCGGGGAATCATTTATTGTCGATGGATGTGCATACTAATATTGCTTAGCACTTTCGTCAATAAAAAAATTATAATTTTTCAATCGCAGCATGCAATCTTTTCATTGCTTCCTGCACTTTTTCCATGCTAACCGCGTAAGATATGCGAACATATCCTGGCATCCCAAAAGCGGAGCCTGGTACCATCGCAACTTGCGCTTCTTGCAGGAAATATTCGGTTAATTCGATATCATTATTGATGTTCGTTGCCTTTTTAATAACGGCTTCCATGTTGGGAAAACAATAAAATGTTCCGTCGGACGGCAAACAGTTTACACCTGGCATTTGTTTGAATGCATTTAAAATATAGTCATGTCGTTCTTTGTACGCTTTTGTCATTATCTTAATGCATTTTTGATCGCCATTTAATGCGACTTCAGTTGCATATTGTGAAATACTGCAGGGATTGGATGTGCTTTGTGACTGAATTTTTTTCATCGCAGCAATAATTTTGCTGGGGCCTGCTGCATAACCAATGCGCCATCCTGTCATTGCATATGCTTTCGATGCACCATTAATCACAATGCAACGGTCATATAATTCAGGGCATACTGTCAAAATATTTTCGAATTTGCCAGAAAAAAGCGTATGTTCATAAATATCATCGGTTGCAATCACAATATTAGGATAATGTATCAGGACTTCCGCTAATGCTTTGAGTTCTGCCGTATTATAAGCAACACCGGTTGGATTAGACGGGCTATTAATGACAAAAATACGTGTCGCCGGTGTGATAGCCGCTTCGAGTTGGGCTGGGGTGATTTTAAAGTGTTGTTCAATATCCGCTTTGATAATCACAGGAATCGCATCGGCAATTTTCGCAATATCGGGATAAGAAACCCAGTAAGGCGCAGGCACAATGACTTCATCACCAGGATTTAATAAGGCTGCAAATAAGTTGTAAATACTGTGCTTTGCTCCGCATGAAACCAAAATTTGATCAGGTTTATAAGTCAAATTGTTGTCTCGGGCGAATTTTTTGATAATGGCATCTTTTAAGCCAGGCGTACCATCGACCGCGGTATATTTCGTAAAACCCTGTTTGATCGCTTCAATCGCTGCTTTTTTAATATGAGGTGGAGTATCAAAATCAGGTTCTCCAACACCAAAATTAATGATATCTTTGCCCGACGCTATGAGTTCATCCGCTCTCGCAGCAACGGCGAGTGTTGGCGATGGTTTAATACGTTGTACCCGAGACGACAGGTCTTTGATGCTGATCATGATTCACTCCAAATTTTTTTGAATAGCTTTAAAAAGAGTATAGGCTGCGCGAGATTATAGTCAATAACCATCATAATAACTATACCCATCACATTATAAGTGCTTGTATTCAATAAAAGCTTCCGCAATTGATGATCGCAAATGTAATTTTTTCTCAATTTTCGCAAAATCTGTTAAAATCGACGATCATTCATTCGATTAAGTAATTTCCCAAACGCTATGACAGATCATTTTGCACTTTCCAATCATTTTCAACCCGCAGGCGATCAACCAAAGGCTATTCGAACACTGACGAAAGGTATTGAGAGTGGTTTAGTCCACCAAACCCTGTTAGGCGTCACGGGTTCTGGCAAAACTTTCACGATGGCGAATGTGATACAGCATATTAATCGCCCTACATTGATTTTAGCCCCAAATAAAACGTTAGCTGCGCAATTATATGGTGAAATGCAGGAGTTTTTCCCCAAAAATTCTGTGGAGTATTTTGTTTCTTATTATGATTATTATCAACCCGAAGCCTATGTACCGTCTTCCGATACTTATATCGCGAAAGACGCGTCGATCAATGATCACATTGAACAAATGCGACTATCTGCGACAAAAGCGCTGTTAGAGCGAAGTGATGCGATTGTGGTTGCAACAGTTTCGGCAATCTATGGTTTAGGTGATCCAAGATCTTATTTAAGTATGGTAATGCATCTCGATCGTGGCGATAAAATCGATCATAGAGCATTGTTGCGTAGACTCGCGGAGTTGCAATATACCCGAAATGATGTCGATTTATATCGAGCGACTTATCGTGTACGCGGTGATGTGATTGATGTTTACCCCGCCGATTCCGAAAGAGATGCTGTTCGTATTGAATTATTTGGAGATGAAATCGAAAATTTATCGTATTTTGATCCCTTAACGGGAGAAATTGTACGTCGCGTACCACGTTTAACCATTTATCCGAAAAGTCATTATGTGACTCCCCGTGAAAAAGTGATTGGTGCGGTTGATGAAATTAAAATTGAGTTAAAAGAACGGTTACGTGAATTAAACGATTTAAATAAATTAGTGGAAGCGCAACGTTTAGAACAGCGTACTATGTATGATTTGGAACTCATGAATGAATTAGGATATTGTCCTGGTATCGAAAATTATTCCCGTTATTTATCGGGTCGAAAAGCGGGCGAGCCACCACCAACTTTATTTGATTATTTACCCGCGAACGCTTTATTAATTGTGGATGAATCGCATGTGACGATTCCACAGTTACGTGGTATGTATCGGGGCGATCGGTCCCGAAAAGAAACGCTTGTCAATTACGGTTTTCGTTTGCCTTCCGCATTAGATAATCGTCCGTTGCGTTTCGATGAATTTTGCGCGCGCCAGCCACAAACTATTTATGTTTCGGCAACGCCAACCGATTATGAATTATCACTTTCAGGTCAAGTGGCGGAACAAGTGGTACGTCCAACAGGATTATTAGATCCAGAAGTCATTGTGCGTCCAGCCACTATGCAGGTAGAAGATTTACTTTCTGAAATTCATGCGCGTGTGAAATTGAATGAACGCGTATTAGTGACGACACTCACCAAGCGTTTAGCAGAAGACTTAACAGAATACTTAGAAGAGCATCATGTGCGCGTGCGATATTTACATTCCGACATCGAAACCGTGGAGCGTGTTGAGATTATTCGAGATCTGCGTCTCGGTAATTTTGATGTGTTAGTCGGTATTAATTTATTGCGCGAAGGATTGGATATGCCGGAAGTGTCGTTAGTGGCGATATTGGATGCCGATAAAGAGGGTTTTTTGCGTTCAGAAACTTCTTTAATCCAAACCATTGGTCGTGTTGCGCGTAATATCCATGGAAAAGCAATTCTTTACGCAGATCGTATGACGGGTTCCATGGAGCGTGCGATGGAAGAAACGAAACGTCGACGTGAAAAACAGGATGCGTACAATAAAGCACACAATATCACACCGCGAGGTGTTGAAAAAGCAGTACGCGATATTATGGAAGGCGCGTATTCAGAAAAATCTGTTCGCGGGAGATTATTTTCTAAGGCGGCAGAAGATACCAAAGAATATGACACCTTAAATCCGGATGCGTTAAAAATAAAAATAAATGAATTGGAAAAAGAAATGTATCAACACGCGCATCAATTAGAGTTTGAAGAAGCGGCGAAAGTGAGGGATCTAATACAAAAATTACAAAGAAAATTAATTGCTTTTTGATAGATGGACTTCATAATTGTCATGCCAGCATGCTTTTAGCTGGCATCCAAGCAAGCATGCTGGCATGACACAGCAGTTATAACATAAAGGAAAACGGAAAATGCCCAAGGACGAATTCAAAAGTATTAATATGGATGAAAGTGGCAAGGCATTATTATACGCAGCATCACAAAATCAAACCTCTGTCGTATTAAAACTTTTAAAAAGAGGGGTTAATGTTAATGTCACCAATCAAAAAAATCAAACGCCCATTGAAATAGCCGCAAAAAATAAAAATTGGAAATTAGTTCTGCAATTTTTACATTATCCAATATCGCTTGAAGTGTTGAATATTATTTTATTTCAGTCCATTCTTGATAACCAATATAATGTTGCATTTGCATTGTTAATGAAAGGTGCAAATCCATGCGCATCACTTGAAAAGAATTTTGCAAATATAGAAGCCGGCGATACCGCTTTACATTTAGCTGTACGGCAAAATTCTCCTGAAATGATTCATTTATTGTATCGTTTTTCGGAAAATTATTTCATTCAGAATAAAAAAGAAGATTTGAGCCCATATTTATTAGCAGCAAAATTAGGTTTTTGGGATAAAGCGATTCCTGCTTTTTGGGCAATTGAAGATTTTGAAAAAACGCGTTATGCGTTTATTCATGAACTAACAAAAGATGGATATCGCGTAACGCATCGACAGCGCGCGCAAAGTTTGATAGATGCAGCACTTCGGCAGACAAAAACTTTAAAAGAATTATTAGCATTAATTGAATTTGAAATTGATTTATTTCATCCAGTTCACCGAAATAATTTATTTAAAAATATTTCTCCCGATGAATATAAAAAGCTACCCAAATATGAGCAGCTTCCGAAAAATAAAAAGGATGAATTTAATATTATTCTTCAAAAATATCAGCGCATTATTTTTCAAAAAATTTCTAATGAAATGGATGATAAATCCGAAAACATCGATCATTATTTTAAAAATCTCGAGGGTTTTTCGTCTGTGAAGCCTGTCTCAATGCGTTCATCATAAAAAAAAGTTTCATTCATCCGTCGTTTTTTTAAATACCCACCCAGTTTTTGGTTAAATTCAGTGGGATTGTATTCCTGCGTGAAAGATTCTTTTAGCTGATTATTTTCTTTGACAAAGTTTTTTATGCAGTAATGATAAGATAATAAAATGGTTCCATCATCTTTCAAGTGATTTCCTAGCGTCTGAAAATCACGATAAGCATTACTATTCTCATAACTATAATCTTCGTAATCGATGGCGTGTATGACATCAAATGCGTGGTTTTTGTCAAGTCGCGTAATAGAGTCTGCTTGATGAATGCTAAGTTTTGCCTCAGGAAATACTCTGGTTAAAAGAGATAAAGCGCGTGTGATTGAGTAAAGCTTTTTTTGTTGGCTCGTCAGATATTTTTGTGGAAGTTTTTTGCTTTCATCCCAGTTTTTATCCCAAATGGTAACGGATTTTTTTTGCGGATTGAGTAACCTATCATACTCGGGTTCAATTAAAGTCATCGCAATATTATTTATATTTAACGCAAATAATTTATATAGCAAAATAAAATCCTGCAAACCTTTCCCTGTGCCAAGGCTTAAAATGCGAAGCGGTTTGTTGGAATCATCGGGCTTTCGTTTCAGGCATTCACTAATTATTTGTTTTTCAACATCAACACGAATATCCGATAATAATCGGTCGTGCGAAACATCAGCGCATCCACATTCTCCTAACTCCAAATCTGGCAATCGATAATCATTTCCCATTCCGCCAATGAATAATTGATTGATATAAAAGTGTGGAAATTGAGTTAAATGATGTATCCAGGTTTTTAACGCAGAATTATCCTGAGATAAATGCATTTCAGTATTTAATTTTAAAAAATAATATTCCACTACTTTTCTTAAAGGATCATGATCGAGTGGGAAATCCAATTCGTATGCCAACAAGTATTGACACATCAATCGATGCACCAGGAAGTGAGTGTCACTTTGTTCGATTGGGTGGATTTTATTTTTATTAATAAAGCGAGTAAATGATTGCGTTAAATCCAGCATTTCTTCAGAGGTTAGGTCATCATACATCTTTTTGTGGTCATTCACATCACCTCTAATTCTTTCCAAATCTTTTCGTAATTCTGATTTTTTGCCAGGGTAATCAACGAGCAAGCAATGTAACGTATGTCTATTTATTTTCATTTTGTTTTCATCCATTATTTTTATTATTATTTTTAACATTTCAATAATATTGAGTACTCGTCATTATTGCAACAATGGATTATAATTTTTTGATCATAAGGAATCGAAAATATGGACACCCGAGATGAAGGATTGACCCTTCTCATGAAGGCAGTAATTAAAAATAAGAAAGAAACGCTTTTATTTCTACTGGATGATCCTGATCAAAGAAAACTGATTGATCTTAAAAATTTTGAAGGAAAAACCGCTTTGTTTCTCGCCATATTTTATGGTTATCATGACATGCTGAAATTATTATTAAAAGCAGGTGCTAACCCGAATGTGCAAAATGATTTTGGCTGGACTCCACTGATGCAAGCGCGTTTTCAGCGTAATTTTGCAGCGATTGACATATTACTTTTATACAAAGCGGATACCAGTATAAGAAATTACAATAATCAAACCATTTATGAGATGAATTTTTCCGATAATCCATTTATTACCCCTATTGTTTTTAATAAAACGATCACTTTAAAAAACTTGCTTCTGCGAAGTACACCAAAGAATTTTGATTATCTTTTGAAGCTTGCTTTAAGATTGAAAAAACACGCATGTTTAGAAAATTTATTAGAACAAAAGCCTGATTTGAACAAAGATAATTATTTAGAAATGGCATTGTTTAATGATGATTTTAATAGTTTCGAAATATTTTTAAGAAATGGTGCCAATCCTAATATTCCAGATAATCTGGGAAATTATTTATTGCATACCGCAGTTTTTATGAGGAAACATCGCTATGTTCTGATGCTTTTAGAATATAACGCGGATGTCAATGTCGCCGATAAATTAGGGGAAACACCGCTTATGCTTGCGATCAAATTAAACGATGCGGTGAGTATAAAGGCGATTGCGGAAAAAAAACCGAATTTAAGTTTCGAGAATCAGCTTGGAGAATCGGCCTTATCTTTAATTGAAAAACAAGAATGGCTTGAAGAAAAAGTATCACAGCCAAATGTCCTTAAAAATCCGCCACATTCTTTTTTTAATCGTCATTCTTTGGGTGTGGCGGGAGGGGCTTTATGTGTGGCAAGTTTTTTAGCTTATCAGTGGTTTCGACGCGGTCGTTAATAACAATAAAGCACCTAATGTCACGGTAAGATTGGTGACAAATAACGCCATGTGTTGTTTACGAAGCTCACCCGTAAAATGCCAAAAAGGATGCAAAAGAAAAACAATAAAAAATGTAAAGAAAATTAATACGATGCTTGCCAGCATGATCCATGTATTACTCATAATCATAAAACCCGCAATGATTTGTATACCGATGGCAATGGATAACAAAAAAAACGGAGAGGGTAAATTTCTTTTGATCATGACTTCAGTGATAGGTGTCCAATGATAAATGTTCCAGAAACCAAAAAATATAAAATAAAATCCAATTAAATAATGTGCCAGCAATTGTAAAAAATTTTCCATTATTTTTTCTCCTTTTGAGACAATTCTCATAACACTATTGCACTAGTATTTAATGGATGTTATCTTAAGCCCCCTTGAATGTATAGAAGGCACGTAGCTCAGTGGTAGAGCACCACCTTGACATGGTGGTGGTCGGTGGTTCGATCCCACTCGTGCCTACCAATAATAATCGAATATCTTCGGAAATAATTATGCCAGTCATTACTCTGCCGGATGGGAGTCAAAGACAATTTGCGAACCCTGTGACAATAGCGGAAGTTGCTGCAAGTATTGGACCAGGTCTTTTAAAAGCGGCTCTTGCTGGGATTGTTGATGGCAAGTTGGTCGATACGTCATTTCTTATTGCGAATGATGCTGTGGTTTCCATTGTGACGGACAAAGACAAAGAAGGATTAGAAGTCATTCGTCATTCGGCTGCGCATTTATTAGCGCAAGCTGTTAAATCTTTATTTCCTTCTGCGCAGGTGACTATTGGTCCTGTGATCGAAAATGGTTTTTATTATGATTTTGCATACGAACGTTCTTTTACACCGGAAGATTTAGTTCGTATCGAAGAAAAGATGTATGAAATTGCGAAATCCGATTTGGCAATTTCTCACGAAGTTATTTCCCGTGATCAGGCCATTGATTTTTTCACGAGTTTAGGCGAAGCGTATAAAGCTAAAATTATTGCCGATATTCCTGCGACCGAAACCCTGACCATTTATAAGCAGGGTGATTTTGTCGATTTATGCCGTGGTCCTCACGTACCAAGTACGGGGAAATTGAAAGCATTTAAGTTGACTAAGCTTGCGGGCGCTTATTGGCGAGGCGACCCTAATAATGAAATGTTACAACGGATTTATGGTACGGCTTGGGGGGATAAAAAATCCCTAGACGCTTATTTGCATCAACTAGAAGAAGCTGAAAAACGCGACCATCGTAAGATTGGCAAGCATCTCGATTTATTTCATATGCAAGAAGAAGCGCCCGGCATGGTTTTTTGGCATGCGAATGGTTGGGCGATTTACACTCAAATTAAACAATATATCAGTAAAATGCTGGTAGATAATGACTATGAAGAAATTCAGACGCCCCAATTAGTCGATTTAGATTTATGGCGTAAGTCCGGGCATTGGGACATGTTCGGCGAAGAAATGTTTACGGTAAAAACGGATGATGAAAGACAGTATGCTTTAAAACCGATGAACTGTCCTTGTCATGTTCAAGTTTTTAAACAAGGACTTCGTAGTTATCGGGATTTACCTATTCGGTTGGCCGAATTTGGTTGTTGTCATCGAAATGAATTATCAGGTGCAATGCATGGTTTAATGCGCGTTCGTCAGATGGTGCAAGATGACGCCCATGTTTTTTGCATGGAAGAACAAATTCAAGCCGAATCGTTTAAAATTATCCAATTAGTCATTAATGTATATCGTGATTTTGGATTTAATGACATTTTAGTCAAGCTTGCGACAAGACCTGATAAAAGAATTGGGTCAGACGCACAATGGGATCATGCAGAAGAGGCTTTGGCCAAGTCCTTACAAGAAGCAGGGCTTCAATTTAATATTAGTGCGGGTGAGGGGGCTTTTTATGGCCCAAAAGTTGAATTTCACTTGAGAGATAGTTTGGGAAGAACCTGGCAATGTGGTACACTACAGCTCGATTATTCGCAGCCCGATCGTTTAGGCGCTTATTATATTGCGGAAGATAGCAGCAAAAAAGTGCCTGTCATGCTTCACCGTGCGATTATTGGTACTCTAGAGCGTTTTATTGGCATGTTGATTGAGCATTATGCTGGGAAATTCCCCGTATGGCTCGCGCCGATTCAAGCTGTTGTCATGAATATTACTGAACGACAGGAGGAATATGCCAAAGAAATTACCAGTTTCTTGAAAAAACAGGGCATTAGAGCAAAATCGGACTTGAGAAATGAGAAAATCGGCTTTAAAATCCGCGAACACACTTTACAATATGTGCCTTACTTATTAGTTGTAGGGGATCGTGAAGTGGAGACCCGCACTGTTTCGGTTCGAACACAACAGGGTGTAGATTTGGGTAGTTTATCATTTGATAAGTGCCTCGATCTTTTGAACGAAGCAATTGCGAAAAAGGGTCGAATTGACTTTGAGGAGAAGAGAAATTAGCGCTGAAAAAAAACCACGGATTAATGAGGAAATTCGAGTTCCAGAAGTCCGTTTGATTGATGCTGAAGGAAATCAGTTAGGGGTTGTACCCACAAGTGAGGCACGTCGCTTGAGTGAAGAAGCGATGCTGGACTTGGTGGAAGTATCTCCTGATGCGAAACCGCCGGTTTGCCGTATTATGAATTTTGGCAAGTTTACCTACCAGCAGAATAAGCGCAAGGCGGCCGCTAAGAAGAAACAAAAGCAGATTCAACTGAAGGAAGTCAAATTTAGACCGGTAACGGAGGAAGCAGATTACCAAGTAAAATTGCGTAATATCACACGTTTCTTAGCAAACGGAGATAAAGCGAAAATTACTTTACGCTTCCGAGGGCGTGAAATGACTCACCCCGAACTTGGTATGCAACTCATGGAGCGGATTATTAAAGATCTTGAGGAGCATGGCCTGGTTGAACAAAGGCCTAAGATGGAAGGCCGACAAATGATTATGGTCATTGGACCAAAGAAGCAAAAATAATCTCCCTATGCATGAAATAATGTATTAGGGCAAAGTTAAGGAGAGTAGGAAGAGGTGGGCATTTAGATGATTGCATGATCCAGGAAGGAACGTTGCAGTCTAGATACCCACCTTATTCTGCTCTCCGCCTCCCATTTGTGGAGGTTTAAGTTAAACCGGAGTGTTAAAAATGCCTAAGTTAAAAACCAATCGTGGTGCGGCAAAACGATTTCGCGCGACAGCCAGTGGCTTTAAGTGCCGACGTTCTTTTCGCAACCATATTCTCACCAAGAAAGCAACGAAGCTTAAACGTAAGTTACGTGCTAATGTGCAGGTTGATGAGTCCGATTTAAAATCGGTAAGTCGAATGTTGCCATACGCAACCAAAAAAGCTGCAAAGAGAAGACGGCACTATCGTGCTAAAGATAAATCGAGTCAATCGATGACTTATGTTGTGAAAGGGGTGAATCATGCCAAGAGTTAAAAGAGGTGTCACTGCAAGAGCGAGACACAAAAAAGTCCTCGATAAAGCAAAAGGTTATTATGGCGCGCGTAGCCGAGTTTTTCGTGTTGCGAATCAAGCGGTCATTAAAGCAGGTCAATATGCTTATCGTGATCGTCGTGCACGCCGTCGTGAATTTCGTGCATTATGGATTGTCCGTATTAATGCTGCTGCAAGAGAACATGGTTTGTCTTACAGCACGTTTATCAATGGATTAAAGATAGCTGAAATTAATATCGATCGAAAAGTATTGGCAGATATTGCAGTACGTGATCGAGCAGGGTTTGCGGCTATCGCAGAGCAAGTGAAAGCGAAGCTGGCTGCTTAGGTTGCGAAATGCACCGTCATCAACTTTTGTCATGCCAGCATGCTTAAAGGTGGCATCAAAGTATGCGTATGACAAAGATTGATGACGACTTATATCTAATTCGCAATAGTCACGACATAACCTCACATTCTAAATAATAGGATGACTATGTCAAACCTAGAACAATTACTGCAACAAGCCATCAGTGAAATTAAAAATGCCGAAGATTTAAAAAATCTCGAACACTTTCGCGTTCACTATTTAGGTAAAAAAGGTCAACTGACGGAATTCCTAAAAACCCTTGGTCAGTTACCAACCGATCAACGTCCGATAATGGGTCAAAAAGTCAATCTGGCGAAACGAGAAATCGAAGCATTGATTGATCAGCAAGTGATGATGCTGCAAAAAGTAGAAATCGAAAGAAAACTTGCAAAAGAAACCATTGATATTACTTTACCCGGCCGTCAACAATCGTTAGGTACCCTCCATCCAGTGACCGAAACGCGTGAGCGTATCGAATCCTTATTTTCTGAAATGGGTTTCAGCATTATGGATGGGCCTGAAATTGAAACCGATTATTATAATTTTGAGGCCTTAAATATTCCTTTGTTACATCCTGCACGTGCGATGCAAGACACCTATTATTTTTCAGATAATACGCTTTTACGATCGCAAATGTCTCCAGTGCAAATTCATGTGATGGAGGAAAGCACTCCACCGCTTCGTATGATCGCAATGGGCCGTGTTTATCGGCGCGATTTTGATATTACGCATACACCCATGTTCCATCAAGTCGAAGGATTAATGGTGGATCAAGATGTCAGTTTTGCTGATCTAAAAAGTATTCTTACGCAATTTTTACAAGCTTTTTTTGCAAAAGATATCCCGATTCGTTTCAGACCTTCTTATTTTCCATTTACGGAACCTTCGGCTGAGGTTGATATCGGCTGTTTGAATTGTAAAAGTAAAGGCTGTCGTATTTGTAAAAATACTGGGTGGCTAGAAGTATTAGGATGTGGCATGGTGCATCCGAACGTTTTTAAATTCGTGAACATTGATAGTGAAAAATATACGGGTTGGGCTTTTGGTTGTGGTCTTGATCGTCTCGCATTATTGAGATATGGCATTTCGGATTTACGTGCTTTATTCGAGAATGATTTGCGTTTTTTAAGGCAATTTTAATATGAAAATAAGTACGCAATGGCTTCGTCAGTGGGTTAATCCAAAAATTTTGGATAATGAATTAAGTGCAAAGCTTACGATGGCAGGATTAGAAGTCGAGGCAAGGACCAATGTCGCCGAAAAATTTACCCATGTGGTCGTGGGCGAAGTTCTCCATGTTGAAAAACATCCTGACGCTGACAGACTGCGTGTTTGCCAAGTCAATGTAGGTCAACCAGAACCGTATACCATTGTGTGCGGTGCAGAAAACGTGAGGCAAGGGTTAAAAGTCGCTGCGGCATTACCCGGTGCCAAGCTTCCCAACGATATTAATATTAAGCAAAGCAAAATTCGAAATGTGGTGTCGAATGGCATGTTATGTTCAGCGAAAGAACTTGGTATGTCTGATGAGGGTAAAGGTATTATCGAACTACCCAACAATGCGCCGATTGGTACGAATGTGTGGGATTATTTAGGTTGTGATGATGAAGTAATAGATATCGCAATTACTCCCAATCGTGGCGATTGTTTAAGCGTGAAGGGGTTGGCAGAAGAAATTTCTGCGTTAACGTCAACTAAAAATCCATCAAACGATTATCCTTCAATCAAATCCACTATCCAAGATTCATTATCAGTACATATTGATTTACCGAAAGAATGTCCAAGATATGTAGGAAGAATCATCAAAAACGTCAATGCTTCCGCCATTACTCCTATTCAAATGCAAGAAAGATTGCGTCGTAGCGGGATTCGTTGCATCAATCCTATCGTAGATGTCATGAATTACGTGATGTTAGAAATCGGTCAGCCAATGCACGCGTTTGATTTGCAAGAAATCATTGATGAAATTCGCGTGCGTCACGCTAATGAAAATGAAGAATTGACATTGTTGGATGGCCAAACTTGCAAATTACATTCAGAAACCTTGGTCATTGCTGACAAGAAAAAACCGCTTGCGATCGCAGGCGTGATGGGCGGATTGGATTCCGGCGTGACTTTACTCACGAAAGATATTTTTTTAGAAAGTGCTTATTTTTCTCCGGAAAGTGTGGCGCGTTCTTGTCGTCGTTATATTTTGCAATCGGAATCTTCTTTTCGTTTTGAGCGGGGAATAGATCCTTTGCTTCAGGCCAAAGCGATTGAGCGCGCGACGCAATTATTATTAGAAATTGTTGGGGGTGAGCCTGGACCTCTTATTGACGTTACGCATGAAAAAGATTTACCCGGACCCAAAAAAATCCCACTACGTGAAGCGAGAATGAGTCAGCTTTTAGGATTGCACATTCCGAATCAGGATGTGGAATCGATTTTGACCGCATTGGGTTTTCACCCTCAAAAAAACGCAACAGGTTGGCAAGTAGAAGTTCCTGCGAGACGTTCAGATATTACGTTAGAAGAGGATTTGATTGAGGAAGTCATTCGTTTGTATGGCTATGACAAACTTCCTTCTAAAAAAGCGAGTAGTGTTTTAACCATGAATGTAAAAAAAGATGATGCATTACATTTATCCGATTTAAGACGCGCGTTAATACATTTGGGATATCACGAGGTTATTACCTATAGTTTTGTCGATAAAAAATTACAAAATCTTCTCGATCCACACCATATTCCGAAAGAACTCGTGAACCCTATCACTGCTGAAATGAATGTGATGCGCACCAATCTTTGGCCGGGCCTCATTCAAACATTGCTTTATAATCAAAATCGCCAGCAACATCGCGTTCGTATTTTTGAAACTGGCCTACGGTTTATTAATGACAGGCAAGAAAATGTCCTCAGTGGTCTAGTGAGTGGATCTATTTATTCTTTGCAGTGGGGCCATAAAGAAAGGCCTGTCGATTTTTTTGATGTAAAAGGGGATATCGAAAACATTTTACAATTAGGAAAAATGAAAAAGGCGTTTCATTTTAAAAATATCCAACATCCCGTTCTGCATCCTGGGCAATCGGCAGAAATTTACTGCGGGGATAGATCGGTGGGTATCTTTGGGGCGATCCACCCTGAGTTAAGTCGTGCGCTTGATTTGCCCGATCAGGTTTTTATATTTGAATTATTATTAGACTTATTTGCAAAAAAAAGCAATTTACAGCATAAAGAAATTTCAAAATTCCCCGAGATTCGAAGAGATATTGCGATTTTCGTCGATCAAACTGTACCATCACAATCAATTCAGGATACAATATATGATGTGGGTGGAGAATTGTTGAAAGACGTTGTTGTGTTCGATGTTTATCAACAAAACAATGCTGAATCAACGCAGCGTAAAAGTATTGCTTTGGCTTTGACCTTGCAGCATAATTCACGCACATTAGTTGATGAAGAAGTGACGGATATTGTTGAACGAATTGTACTGACACTTAAACAAAAGTTCGCGGCTTTATTAAGGGGCTAAGCATGGCACTGACAAAAGCAGATATCGCAAGCCGTTTATTTGATACTATTGGGTTGACGAAACGTGAAGCAAAAGAAATTGTTGAGTTATTTTTTCAACAAATTTGTGATGCATTAGCGAAAGGTCAACAAGTAAAAATTTCAGGTTTTGGCAATTTTGAATTGCACGATAAGAATGAACGACCGGGAAGGAATCCCAAAACAGGTGAAATGATTCCTGTTTCTGCGAGAAGGGTAGTGACTTTTCGTAGTGGTCAGAAGTTAAGAGCGCGTGTTGAAGTTTATGCAGGGAAGAATGCGCATGACGATAAACGAGTCGACGAAGAGTAAAGATCGTTTACCGCCGATACCGGATAAACGTTATTTTACGATTGGTGAAACAAGTTATCTCTGTGGTGTAAAACCACATGTTTTACGATATTGGGAACAAGAGTTTCCACGATTAAAACCAACGAAACGCCGTGGTAATCGTCGTTATTATCAATTAAATGATTTAATGATGATTCGACAAATACGTCGTTTGCTGTATGATGATGGGTTTACGATCGAAGGTGCGAGAGCACAACTTTTGCATCCAGGGGAAGCAAATAAAGAATTAAAAAAAGAAATTGTGTTACAAAAAATTATTACAGATTTAGAAAATGTTTTACAAAAATTGAAGATGGAAGAAGTCATAATCACGTAAATGATTTCAATCGTAATCAAATAAACTTTTTTAAATGTAAAATCTATTTACAATTTTAATAAAATTGTAAAAGACTAAGGTTTATTTACCATTCGCTAGGATGCCCATCCTAGTAGAATGGTAATGTCATCGGGGCGTAGCGCAGCCTGGTAGCGTACTTGCATGGGGTGCAAGTGGTCGCCGGTTCAAATCCGGCCGTCCCGACCAAAGTGTAAGGAAGCAACTCCGTGGAAAAATTTTGGCTTAAAAGTTATCCAAAAGGGATTCCCTTCGAGATTAATCCCGATAAATATGCATCTATTGTTGACATGATGGAACAAAGCTTTTCTGAGTTTAGTTCACGGCCTGCTTTTTATAATTTTGGCGTGACGATGTCATTTAAACAATTAGATAAGTATTCCAAATTATTTGCGACCTATTTATTACAAGTGTTACGTTTAAAAAAAGGCGATCGAATTGCTTTAATGCTACCGAATATTTTGCAATATCCCGTAGCATTGTACGGGGCCTTGCGTGCAGGTTTAATTGTCGTCAATGTGAATCCGCTTTATACCGCACCTGAATTAATTCATCAGTTAAATGATGCTAAGGTCGATACCATTATCGTACTTTCTCATTTTGCCGACACGGTTGAAAAAGCATTACCACAAGTGTCGCTTAAAAACATTATTGTGACAGAAATAGGTGATTTATTTCCTCGCTATAAAGCCTGGATCATGCAATTTGTATTGAAATATATTCAAAAACAAATTCCAAAGGTAGGAATAAAAAATCTTATTTCATTTCGTGATGCATTACATCAGGGCAAAAATTATCAATTGCCAAAAATAGAAATTAATTCTTCTGATATCGCGTTTCTTCAATATACGGGCGGTACGACTGGAATCGCGAAAGGCGCAATGTTAACGCATCGAAATATTATTGCGAATGCATTGCAAGCAGAAGCGTGGTTTAACCAAGATTTTCAAATGGGCCAAGAAATTATTGTTACGGCTTTACCGCTTTATCATATATTTTCTTTGCTCGCGAATTGCTTATTTATTCCTAAAATTGGCGGATTAAATATTCTGATTACCAATCCGCGAGATGTCGCGCATTTTGTCAAAGAAATGAGTAAATTCCAATTCACTGTTATCACGGGTGTTAATACGCTATTTCATGCATTACTGAATCGTGCTGATTTTGCAAAGCTTGATTTTAGACGCTTAAAAGTAAGTTTGGGTGGTGGAATGGCGGTGCAACGCGCGGTCGCTGATCGTTGGCAAAAGATAACAGGAAAACCCATTTTAGAGGCCTATGGTTTAACCGAAACCTCACCTTGTGTTTGCATTAATCCACCAGATTTAAAAAATTACAACGGTACCGTGGGTTTACCGGTTTCTTCAACCGACGTTAGAATTTTGAATGACGCCTATGAAGAATTACCTCCGAATAAACCGGGTGAGTTAGCAGTGAAAGGCCCGCAAGTGATGAAAGGTTATTGGAATAATCCAAGTGAAACCGACAAGGTTTTAACCAAAGATGGTTGGCTGTTAACCGGTGACATTGCGCTGCTGAATGATCAAGGTTATGTGCGTATCATTGAACGTAAAAAAGATATGATTTTAGTGTCTGGATTTAATGTGTACCCTAATGAAATTGAAGATACCTTGATGCGTATGCCAGGTATTTTAGAAGTGGCGATCATTGGAGTGCCGGACGAAAATTCAGGAGAAATCGTCAAAGCTTTTATCGTGAAAAAAAATCCCGATTTAACCAAAGAAGACGTGTTGAAATTTTCTCGTGAAAATATGACAGGTTACAAAATACCAAAATTTATTGAATTTTGTACTGAGCTTCCCAAGACGAATGTCGGCAAAATTTCTCGACGCGAATTGCGAAAACGTGAAGAAGTAGAAAAAGTTCGATAAAAAATCTGTCATGCCAGCATGCTTTTAGCTGGCATCCAGTCGGCATTCAACGAAACCTTTTGGATGCCTGCCAGCATGCTTAAAGGTGGCATCAAAGCATGCTGGCATGACAAGGACTTTTAATTAATTTCGCAACAAACCCAAATTAATTTGATTTTAGAATATAATAAAACCCCTCTATAAAAATAATAAAAAGGGTTTTTAAAAAATGTTTCCTAAAAAAAATAGACATATACGACAAAAAGCAACCATCGATTTATTAGATAGTAAAAATCTTGAAAGTACATTATTGAAAGTAGAATCAATATTCAGTGAAGAAAATAAATTATCCCCCAACGACAAAGCAAAAAAAATAAAACCATTATATGAAAATTTGTTGGAAGGTATTTTAGAGACAAGGGATAAAGATTACCAAGAGGTAGCAGCTTTTCGATGTAATCAAATTGCCGCAAGCTTAAATAACGCCGAAAAAAATTTAATCCTGGCAGAAACAATAGAATTCCAAGAAATTTGTGATTATTGGTTTCATGAATTTAAAAAACAGTACATAGATTATAAAGACGTATCATTTGAGATGAAAAAATTGCGAGAAAAGGTGAATGTTAAAGAAGCAATTAAATTTGTTACAGAACACAAAGATATGGTAGTGCTCTATGCCTTTGAAAAAGCGCTTATTGGTGCTTTAAGCCTAGCGCAATCACTCGAAGGAGGATTGTCGAATATTACAAAATTTAAAAAAGAAACCATTGATCCAATGAAAAATCACTATTTGGAAGCCAATAAACATTTATCAGAACGATTGGATAAGATTGTTGAAAAATATTTTGGTACCAAAGCCACTAGAAAATCATCACTTTCGAGATTATCGTTAACATTCGGAAGAAAAATTTCATTTAATAGTCCTTCGGAATCGAGCCTTGATTCTTCGGGTTCTGGTTTTAGCTCACCGGGGTCTGTCCTTGAAACACCCATATCTGGTTCATTTTTACCCAATTCTCCCTCCTGGGCCAGCACCCCTAAATCCCTTAGTGGTACTCCCAGTGCAAAAAAAGGGTTCTGGGGGAAAAACTTCATCACCCTTAGCACCGAATATGAAAAGCTATTTCGAGAAAGTTCAAAAGATCACATTTTCCAAGATGTATACCTTCGCTTTAAGCAGGATATTCAACAAAATGATGCTAAGGATATTGTGAAAACATTCGTGGATTTAATTGAAAAATTTAAAATAAAATATCCAAAAGAGGTACTTCTTAAGGAAAGTAAGCATCAATTAGAAATGGAATCTGGAAAAGTAGGGGTGACGACAAGTTTTTACAAGGATTTTTTACTGAAAATACAAGAAGAGATAAAATTACGTCTCGAATCCGACAAAAAAAAGCATTGTTATGACCCTATAATATGTGGATATTTGTACACACAAAACTTCGAGTTAAACATAAAAATACTTGAAAATTTAGTTACCTGTATTGTAGGCGAAAAGCCACTTTCCAGATTGGAGTTGAGTTAGTAATAAAATGCCTTTCATAGGGCATTTTCTTCAGATTTCAAGATGGATTTACTGTTTCTACACGCCAAATTATGGTAATATTTCTCCCTTAATCATGTTATGTACAGATAATTTCTGATTCACGATTTTCTTAAAAAAAATCGTGTCTCGTAACAAGACACTCATTAATGACACAGTGAATGAAAATGACCTATGGAAACTCCATTTGCAAAAGAAATTGAGAAAGTAAGTCTCGAAGAAGAGTTAAAACAATCCTATCTGGATTACGCGATGAGCGTAATTGTAGGTCGTGCCTTACCAGATGTACGTGATGGCTTAAAACCCGTGCATCGTCGTGTTTTGTTTGCGATGCATGAGCTTAATAATGACTGGAATAAACCTTATAAAAAATCGGCTCGCGTCGTCGGTGACGTCATCGGTAAATATCATCCCCATGGCGAATCTGCTGTCTATGACACTATTGTTCGCATGGCGCAGTTCTTTTCGATGCGTTATATGTTGGTGGATGGGCAAGGTAATTTTGGTTCGGTAGACGGAGATGCGCCAGCCGCGATGCGTTATACCGAGGTGCGTATGTCTCGGTTTGGGCATACTTTGCTTTCCGATTTAGAAAAAGAAACCGTCGATTTCGTTCCAAACTATGACGAAACCGAAATGGTTCCGACGGTGATGCCGACGCAAGTCCCCAATCTTTTAGTGAACGGATCTTCAGGGATCGCGGTCGGGATGGCGACAAATATTCCCACCCATAATTTGACGGAAGTCATCGATGCTTGTATTGCGATGATTGCAAAACCTGAATTAAGTGTCGAAGAAGTGTTACAAATTATTCCCGGCCCTGACTTTCCAACGGGAGGTATTATTCATGGTCGTGGCGGCATTGTTGAAGCTTATCGTACCGGTCGTGGCCGAATTTATGTTCGTGCAAAATCACATATCGAAACCGATGAAAAACACAATAAAGAAAAAATCATCGTGACAGAATTGCCTTATCAAGTGAATAAGGCACGATTAATTGAGCGTATTGCCGAATTAGTGAAAGAGAAAAAAATCGAAGGAATTTCCGCGCTACGAGATGAATCAGATAAGCAAGGTATGCGTATCGTGATTGAACTCCGACGCGGTGAAAATGTAGATGTCATGCTAAATAATTTGTACGTCCATACTTCTCTCCAAAGTGTATTTGGTATCAACATGGTGGCATTAGTTGATGGCCAACCCAAAGTATTGAATATTACGCAGTTACTTTCAGCATTTTTACGTCATCGCCGTGAAGTGGTCACACGTCGTAGTACTTTTGATTTGCAGAAAGCGAGAGATCGTGCACATATATTAGAAGGATTTGCGATTGCACTTTCTAATATTGATGAAATGATTGTTCTGATTAAAGCGGCGAAAGATCCCAATGAAGCCAAAACACAATTAATGAAACGTGTCTGGGCACCTGCGAATATTATTACGATTTTATCGCGTATTTCGGCCGAAGTGCATTACGGCTTAAGTGATGATGGTTACCATTTATCAGGAGAGCAAGCGCAGTCGATTCTTGACATGCGATTGCATCGTTTAACCGGTTTAGAGCAAGATAAAATTGTGAAAGAACACGAATCCTTAACGATTCTTATTGGAGAATTAGAAGCAATTCTCGCGAATCCGGCCCGATTATTACAAGTCATTCAAGACGAATTAATCGCGATTAAGACCCAATTTGGCGATGAAAGAAGAACGCAGATTGTAGAAAGCGAAGGGGATTTTTGTTTAGAAGATTTAGTGCCCGACGAAACCGTCGTGGTTACGTTATCACATGAAGGTTATGCAAAATCACAACCTGTTGCTATCTATCAATCGCAGCATCGCGGTGGCAAGGGTAAATCTGCGACAAATGTGAAAGAAGAAGATTTTATTGAGCGTGTACTTGTCGCAAGCATGCACGATACTATTTTATGTTTCTCGAATCACGGCAAAGTGTATTGGTTGAAGGTTTATCAATTACCGCAAGCTAGCCGTAATGCTCGCGGTAGACCGATGGTTAATTTATTGCCGTTAGTCGAAGGTGAAAAAATCAGTGCGATTCTACCCATTCGTGTATACGAAGATCACCAATATATTTTCATGGCGACGGCGCGTGGCACGGTTAAAAAAGTGGAATTAACTGAATTTTCACGTCCGCGTTCTTCTGGGATTATCGCGATTGAATTGTTGGAAAATGATCGTTTAATCGGTGTAGATATCACGAATGGCCAACAAGATGTCATGTTATTTACTTATTCTGGCAAAGCGATTCGTTTCTCTGAAGAAGATGTGCGTGCCATGGGAAGAGCGGCGCGCGGTGTTCGTGGCGTTAAATTACAAAAAGATGATCGCGCGATGTCACTCATCGTGGTCTCTAAAGAAGGTGACATTTTAACGGCCACCGAAAAAGGTTACGGCAAACGCACGGCGATTGATGAATATCGACAAACCGGCCGTGGTGGACAAGGCGTCATTTCCATCCAAGTTAATGAGCGGAACGGCGGTGTGATTGGAGCGATCCAAGTGAAAACAGAAAACGAAATCATGTTGATCAGCAACAAAGGAACTTTGGTTCGTATGCCAGTTGAGGAAATTTCCACCATTGGTCGTAATACCCAAGGCGTTAGATTAATTAATTTAACAAATGAAGAAATATTAGTCGGCTTAGAAAAAGTCGCTACTTTGAACGGAGAATTAGGTGATGACACGAAGCCCCGTGATCACCATTGATGGTGCAAGTGGAACCGGCAAGGGAGTGGTAACACATCGAATTGCAAAAAAATTAGGCTGGGGATTGTTGGATAGTGGTGTTTTATATCGTGTTCTCGCGTACGCCGCTCTAAAACATGCCGTTTCGTTAGACGATGCGACAAAGCTCGCTGATGTTGCGAATGATTTAGATATCGTTTTTCGCGCGCCTAGTCTTTCCGACCCTCCGCAGGTGATTTTTGAGGATGAGGACGTGAGTTCTCTTATTCGAACCGAAAAAATGGGCAATGCGGCTTCAAAAGTAGGCGCTTTTCCCGAGGTTCGTGCGGCATTACTAGAAAGACAGCGTGCTTTTAGACAGCCCCCAGGCCTTGTTACGGATGGCCGAGATATGGGAACGGTTGTTTTTCCCGATGCGGAACTCAAGATTTTCTTATTGGCAAGCCCCGAAGAACGTGCCAAACGTCGCTATAATCAGTTGAAGGAATTGGGCATTCATGCTAACTTAAGCGACCTTATTTTCGAGCTCCGTGAGCGCGATCAACGTGATCAAGCCCGAGCACATGCACCTTTAAGGCCAGCGGATGATGCGGTTTCTATCCATACCGATCATCTTTCGATTGAAGAAGTGGTCGAAAGCGTCATGGTCCTGGTGCGAAAATGTAAATTGGCGTAGCGTATTTGCTACTTTTATTAACTAACCGTGGTAAAGATCCAAAAGATCTAGGAAAAAGTATGATCGAAAGTTTTGCGCAGTTATTTGAAGAAAGTTTGACTCAAACCCCTATGACCCCAGGTACCGTTGTTACCGGTAGAGTGGTAAAAATTAACTCAAAAGATGTCGTGGTCAGTGCGGGTCTAAAATCAGAATCTTCTATTCCCATTGAACAATTTATGGATGAACGTGGCAACCTCGAAGTTGCTGTTGGCGATGAAGTCAGAGTGGCCCTTGACGCAGTGGAAGATGGTTTTGGTATTACGCGTCTATCACGCGAGCGCGCGAAACGTCTCGAATCCTGGGCAGCATTAGAACAAGCTTACCAAAACAAAGAAACCGTTCGTGGTGTGATTCAAGGCCGCGTGAAAGGTGGTTTCACTGTTGAAATTAACAAAATCCGCGCATTCTTGCCCGGCTCTTTGGTCGATGTTAAACCTGTCCGTGATCCTGAATCGTTGGAAGGTAAAGAGTTTGATTTCAAAGTTATTAAAATTGATGCAAAACGTAACAATATTGTTGTTTCCCGCCGTTCCGCGATGGAAGCTGAAAATAGCGTAGAACGCGAAGCACTCTTAGGCAATCTGCATGAAGGCGACGAAATTAAAGGTGTTGTCAAAAACCTCACCGATTACGGCGCATTTATTGATTTGGGCGGCGTCGATGGTTTATTACATATTACCGATATGTCATGGAAACGCATCAAGCACCCAAGCGAAATTTTATCCATTGGCGACGAAATTAAAGTAAAAATCTTAAAATTCGATCGCGACAATGCACGTGTATCACTCGGCTTGAAACAATTGGGTGATGATCCATGGGCAGATATTACCAATCGTTATCCTATCGGCCAACGTTTACGCGGTCGTGTGACCAACATTACTGATTACGGTTGCTTTGTTGAAATCGAAGAAGGCATTGAAGGGTTGGTGCACGTATCCGAAATGGATTGGACCAACAAAAATGTTAACCCAAATAAAGTCGTACATTTAGGTCAAGAAGTGGAAGTGATTGTATTAGATATCGATGGCGAAAGACGTCGTATCTCCCTCGGCCTCAAACAATGTACTGTTAATCCATGGGAACAATTTGCAGCAAATCACCAAAAAGGTGATAAGATCAGCGGCAAAATTAAATCCATCACTGATTTCGGTATCTTCATTGGTTTAGAAGGCGGTATTGATGGGTTGATTCATTTGTCTGATATTTCTTGGAATGAGCCAGCGGCAGAAGAAGCGATTCGTAAGTATCAAAAAGGCGACGAACTCGAAACTGTGATCTTAGCGATTGATGCTGAACGTGAACGTATTTCATTGGGCTTGAAGCAATTAGCGAATGATCCAATCGCCAATTACTTAAATGAACATGAAAAAGGTAGTGTTGTGTCGGGTAAAGTCGTTGAAGTCGATGCAAAATCGGCGACAATTGAACTCGCTGAAAATGTAATGGGTAACTTACGTGCTTCTGAAATTTCCAATGAAAAAGTGGAAGATGCTCGTACCCGTTTGACCGTAGGCGAAATGGTAGAGGCGAAAATTATCGGTACAGACCGTAAAACACATACCATTACTTTATCGATGAAATCAAAAGACGGGCAAACACCAAAGAAACCAAAAGCGACAACTGCGGCGAAGAAAAAGGATAAATCTTCTGACGGTCCATTAAAAACCACTTTAGGTGATTTGTTGAAAGCGAAGATGGTGACGGAAGGCGAGGGATAGTAAAAACCCTCACCCCAATCCCTCTCCCATAAATGGGAGAGGGGAAATAAAAGTTCCCTTCTCCCACTTGTGGGAGAAGGTGCCCGTAGGGCGGATGAGGGTTTTTAAATATTCTCTTACTATAGCGAAGTGTTTAACACACCAACTTAAAGACAGGAGTCCACATGCGAATTTTCACTTATTTATTTTTCATTATTGTTATTATTCTTGGCATCACATTTGCTGCGTTAAATCATGATCCGGTTAAAATTAATTATTATTTAGGTGAACAGTCTTTACCACTCTCTCTTTTGCTTGTATTATCTTTTATCAGCGGAAGTGTTATAGGTTTAGGTGTTGGGCTTTGGATTTTTTTCAAAACCAAACTAGTCAACTATCGTTTGAATCACCAACTGAAAGTCGCTGAAAAGGAAATTGAAAATTTACGTGCCATTCCCTTACAGGATAGACATTAATGGTAATTTTGGGATTCATTTTGTTTTTTTTAAGCTTGGGAGCTGCCTGGTATTTAGGTTATCATGCTCGCCATCAGCCGCAAAAAAAAACGTCCCATCTTCCTCGCGATTATTTAGTAGGTTTAAATTATTTATTAAATGAAGAACCTGATAAAGCTGTAGATGTTTTTATTAAAATGTTAGAAGTCGATAGTAATACTGTCGAAACGCACTTGGCAGTCGGAAAGTTATTTCGTCGTCGTGGCGAAGTAGATCGTGCTATTCGCATTCATCAAAATCTCATTGCACGCCCGCAATTAGACAAAATTTATCGTGATCAATCCTTATTTGAATTAGGTCAAGACTACTTAAGCGCTGGCGTGCTAGATCGTGCGGAACGTATTTTTATTGAAGTGATGGGAGTGAAAGAATACGCTATTCCTGCTTTACGCGCATTGTTAGATATTTATCAACAAGAAAAAGATTGGAAAAATGCCATTCAGATTGCAACAAAATTAGAAACCGTTACTAAAAAAAATATGCAGCCCATCATTGCGCATTATCATTGTGAGCAAGCAAAAGAGGTTTATGTCAAAGACCAATATGAAGAAGGTCATCAGCATATTAAAAATGCGTTATATGCAGATAAAAATTGCGTGCGAGCAAGTTTGTTGCATGCTGAAGCTGAAATGAAAAAAGGTGATTTTAAAGTTGCATTACGCAGTTTACAAAATATTAAAAAGCAAGACGCAGATTATATTTCAGAATCACTGATATTATTAGCTTCTTGTTTCGAAGCGTTGAAACAAGAAGATAAAATGATTGAATATATTACGCATTTGTTCGAAGAATATCCTCATGTGCCTGCGGTTTTATTATTATCGGATCATCTGCAACGCTGGAAAGGAGATAAAACCGCGAGTACTTTTGTTGCGGATTATGTTCGTCGTTACCCCTCTATTCATGGATTACATCAATTTATTCATTTTTACCTTTCCAATACAAAAGGCCAAGCGCGTGAAGATTTAATTATTTTACAGAATCTCACCAAAAAATTATTAACGGATAAGCCAGATTACCAATGTGAATCTTGTGGATTTTCAGGCAAATCTTTACATTGGCAATGTCCGGGATGTAAACAATGGAGTACGATTAAACCGATGCATGCGTTGGAGTCTATGGCGTTACCGGCGCGTGTTTAAATCTTGTCATCCTGAACGCAGGAAAAATGTTTTGTCATTCCCGCGAAGGCGGGAATCCATCACTAGTAAGATTCGCTATCAATGGATTCCCGCCTTCGCGGGAATGACAAATAGGTGGATCCCGCGACGACGTGGGCTTGATTAAAAGGAGAACTCATGCACGACATTTTAAAAGCAAGCAGCGACGCAATTGGTATTATTGGCGTAATATTATTATTGACGAGTTATTTTTTGTTAAATACTGGCCGAATGAATACCAATAGTTTTTCCTATCCTTTATGTAATTTTATTGCGGCATGGTTAATTCTTTTTTCTCTTTTTTATAGCTGGAATACACCATCTGTATTGATCGAGGCGGCTTGGATTATCATTAGTGTTATTGGCATGGTGCGAATTCTAAAAAATAAATAGGCGAATATGCCAGGAAAATATGGATTATTTACAGTTACAATCCCTAAAACAACTTTAAATATTACTATTCCTAAGTTACGACATCCCGAAGCGTATACAGAAACTTTGCATATTGAAATAGGGAAAGCATTCCTTAATGTTTTTTTGCAAAAAAGAAAAGCGCAATTTGTTTCAAAATTTTTTTTAAATCAAGTCGGAATTTATTTTATCCGTTATGTGAATCAAAACATTTCTTCAGGTTGTACATCTGACCCCGCTACATTTTTTTCACCGTTGGCGGAACAATTGACGTCTATTTTGCATTATCAATCCTATCAAGATCCTGACAACTGCCTCGAAACCTTAAACATGTCATTATTCAAAAAAAATGTTGATAGACGTTTAAATGCAATGTTTTCTCATACGGATACTTTGCAAACCTACTATCAAATAATAGCAATCCTTATTCATGGATTACATTTACATCTTCCGAATAAAAATGAATTATCTCTACAACATTGGGAAAAGGCTTATCATCTGGTCGTTCAAAAAATGGAAACGCATCGTGTTTCATTACAAACTTTTTTTCCTCAAATGAACGAGGTTTTCAAAGTAAAAAATATAAAACGCATGAAGTTTATTTATACGGTTCCTTTTACTGATTTTAAACCCGAAGTTTTATTGCAAATTGCAAAACTTGTTAAATTAGTTGATAAAAAGTATGTCTACCAAAAAAATCAGTGTCTCTATGCCATTCAGCAGCAACTTGCGGCCAGCAAGCAAGGTATTTTTCATCTACAGCAGTTGTTTGCAAGTTTACCCAGGCCACGCTAGCATCAAAACTTTCAGACTTTATTTATAATTCAATAAGTTACGAAAGTTTGACCATTATTCTTTTCAGTAAAATTGCGCAAATTAAATACAGTGATGTTATAATATAAGTTGTTACTGTCATTGATAGGTGCAGTTTTGGAACGAAAAAAATTAAGTACTGATGAAGTTAGCGTAGATGCTAATTTACCTTTTTATGAAATAATGGAAGATTATATCAGTAAGATAAATGAATATTCCTCCATTAATCAAATAGAAGCAGATGTTCTGCATAGGCTTCTTCATTTAGACATGAATGCTGCATGGATTAAAGAAAATAAAAATTATCTTCCACTTCCAGAAATAGAATCGATTTTTCAACTTTTTCATTCGATCTCTTTAGAGAAGACATCCACTGTGAAAGATCACTTCATCGCAGAATTAGCTAGCCATTTGATTATTTTAGGCGACATCTTGCTTCAAAGAATGCAAGAAGAAGATGCGTTAGATTATTTAGAAAAAATGGATATTATAGAAAAGATAACAATCACTATTTCATCTTTAAACGACAGTATTTTTAATAAAATACAAGTGCCCCGAGATAATCTTGTTAGTCGCCATATTGAAGAAAAACTACAAAAGCCTCTCTCGATTCCATTATCCTCGAGTGTTCATCCGATTACTTATTTTGATAGTATGACGGCATTGTATGGTGCCGCAAAAGAGCCAATAAAAGTTGCGCGAGATTTTTTTTCGACGTCTCGCAATGAAGAAGAGTTAAAAAAATGTTTAAGTGATGATAAATCTTTTTTGAAAGATTTAATAGAATGTCATATGACTGGAAATCTTGTTCCTGCCGATGGTTTCCTCAATGTTTTACAATGGTTGCAAGAACAATTTACGGATAAAGAAGCATTTGCTCTTCTTATTTTAAAAAATTATAAAATGATTTTTAATAAATTAAAAACGATAGCGATGCGAGAGCAACGTGAAAATCCTAGTTTCTTATTTGCATCCGGCTATTTGGAGGGTTCAGAAAATGAAGTCAGGATTGCTGAAAGAATTTTGCTTCAAGTATTTTCCGTCATTAATAGCGCGTTAGGACCAACCAATCTAAAGAAAATATTTGAATTAAGTGATCAGGATAAACAAGTTAAACCATTAGCGCAATTACTCGTAAGACAGATTCCTTACAATTTTAATATAGTTATGCTAGTGCAATGTGGCATATTTCCTTACTTGCAAGAAAATCTTAGCAAACTAAAAAAAATAGTGGATACCGCTCCACCCAATGATACTTTAGCTTTTGCATTAAGCATGTTGCCTCAACATATCGATGAGTTGAAATTAACATCATCTCAACCCTTGATACCCACGCAGTTCGTACGAAAGTCTAAATCTGAAATTGCCGAAGCTTATGAAGCTCTCCGATTACAGGCCTATGAGAAGAACAATAAAAAGAATCCGGAAGATAAATCAAAAGTTGATATTTTCTTCGAGAATTATGAAAATTTAATTCTAGAATTAGCTAAACATTTTGGGATGAATATTATAGAAATTTTGCAAGATTCATTAAAAAAATCTGATCTTAATACCTTAGCTAAACAATTAAAGACATTTAATAAGTTTGATATAAGAAAAGAATTATTAATACATTATTCAGGACAGATATCGAAATCATATTCTCATCTTTATGCTTTAAAAGTAGATTTGACGCTCGTCAATTTTTTAAAGAATTTTCCTCATACAAGATATTCTGAACCAGTTATTGAAGCATTGAGAAAGCTTATTGATAGATTTTATAAAATTAATGACAAAGTCGCTATCGAATTTCATCATAGAGAATGTTTAGATTTTTTAAATTTATATAAGGGTCAAATATTTTTACTTATTAATCTCGGTTCGGAAAAAATTTTAAAGGAAATGATGGATTTAATGGGAAACACTGCCATACCTTTAGAAAGAAAATTACAATCTGTACCTATTGGATTTCATCATGCATTGATCCAGACTTTATCTACTTATTTTGCATCATATCCTACAAGTCTGGCTATTATCTTGGATTCTATCATTATTTTAAATGCTTTGATTCAGGTAAATGCCCATGAAAAATCAAATTTGTCGCTGGTTGACTTTTATATGGAGTATGCAAAAAATGTTTCACCCAAAGATTTTTTAAAAAAAATACAATTATTAATGTTAAGTCAATTTTTCCAAGAAGAAAAAATAATGTTGACACCTGAAGATGTGAACAAAATATTTGAGCGTTTTTCGCTTGATCAATGTTCGAAATTAATAGTAGCAAGTCAAAAAATGGAAAAAAATGAATATCGCAAAATATTTATTGAATTATTACAGCTTGATCTCTTGGGAGGGAATGTCGATACATTTTTACATGATATTAAACAAGAAAATCCAATCGGCCGCGATTTAGCAAATCATAATTATTTAATTCAAGAAAAGCTTCGTCTGAAGAAAATTTCTCCTGATAAAGCATTGCGTTATGAGAAAAAGCACGACTTTCTTTTATATTCAGGCAAAAACAAAGATTTGATACTTGCGAGTCATTATCTTGCGCTTTGGGAACACTTAACAAAATTAAAGGAGGTGCTGGATCAAGGTTTAGATTTACAAACATTAAAAGTAGATATACGCTCAGAGAAAGAAAATATAAAAGAACTAAAATTACAGGGTTTAGATGATAAAATTCAAAAAAAACCAAAATTACTAAGAAATATTGATGATTTTTTTAAGACTATTCCTGAAATAAATAAAAATATTCCGATTAGTGAAAATAAAAATATCATTGCACTGCTTTCTAAAGATATCTTTAAATTAAAAAGTATTCAGAGAATCTGCAAGTTCTATCTTAAGGATAAATTAGATATCCAAAAACAGGACGCGGTTTTTTTAAGCAAAGCGTTTTATGAAGCGGCTGAAAATTTTAATAAAGAATTAGAACAAATTATCACCCTCACTTCTTCTTCAAAAAAGAAAACAGTTAATGCTGAAGTTGATTTTTTTTCAATTGAGCAGTGGGGCAAAGATAAAATGACTACTTTTTTCTTAGGCGATAAGGTCAGTTGTTGTCTTGCAACAGACAATACAGACTTCCCCGCAATGGTGCAACGTAGAATGGATGATGCGATTTTGTTTCACGTGATGATCGATAAAAGTAAAGATCAACCAATCGCATTAATTTGGTTATTTTTGGCGGAAGATCTTCATGATAATATTGTTCTAGTTGCTAATTTTTTTGAAGTTTCTGCAGAATATGCTCAAGATAAAAATGTGCGAAGAGCGATTTTAAATGAATTACTCGAATTTACTCATCAATATATGCGTGATAATCCAAGAATCACCAATTTTTACATGAGAAAATTGAATTATGGATATAATGAAGGCGATATAAGAAGTTATCCGATTGTTCCATTCATTTTACAAGATAAATTAGGCGGCCCTTTTATTCCTCTGAAGGATAAATTGAAAGCGTCTTCTGATGCGATTTTGCCTGATCAAAAATCGATGACAGTGGAAAAGTATTTTTTGGATGCTTTGAGATATGATGAATTCCATCAATTCGATCCTGCAATTTTACAAAAAGAAAAACGCGACAACGTTTTATCAACGAAGGATTTAATCCAATCTGCAGTTGCTGAAATTTTAAAAACGGAACGTCATATCGATAAAGTTATTGCGTTACTCATCGAAAAACATCGTTATGAGCTAGAACCCTTTTATGATTTACCTCTGAAAGGAAATCCCAATTTGACGAAAGATGTTACTGCAGCATACAAAAAAGTTGTTGCTGGACACATTAAAGATGCTAAACCATTTGTCGCCGCAAGATTGTATTCAGGAATTTTTCTAGGTGCGGATGCTCAAATAAAGCAACACAAGGATTTAAAAGCTTACAAAAAACCACGATAGTGGGTATTCCGTGTCCCAACCAAAAGCGCCCAGTTGTATTTTTTTTGCCAATATGAGATATCTTCTATATTATTCTGATTTAAATACTTTTCGAGTAAGACGATTTTTAATTCAGTTTGTGTGAGCATGTATGCTATAATGTGTACATTAGGTTTTCAAATAATTAAAGGAATTTGATGAAACGAATAGAGTGGAATGAGGAGAAAAATTTGCAATTGCAAAGAGAGCGAGGTTTAAGTTTTGAGGCAATTGTCGTGGCAATTGAGCTTGGTAATTTAATTGATATTGTTTCCAATCCCAGCTCGCAGCATGTTGATCAACAAGTATTTGTTATAGAAATGGATGATTATTTAGTTCTCGTGCCTTTCGTGGAAGATGAAGAAAAAATTTTCTTAAAAACTGCTTTTAAAAGTCGTAAGATTACGAAAAAATATCGAAGAGGTATTAATGATGAAAAAAATTAATCAAAAGCTTGATGCGGAAGAAAAAGCTATTTTAAAAGCCTTTGAATCCGGCAAATTACGTAGTGTTTCTAAGTTACCAAAAGAAAAAAAACGTTTTCAGACAATAGCTAAAGCGCATGGTATTAAAAATCGACGTGTCAGTTTACGAATGACTGAATGGGATTTTACACGCATTCAAGAGGAAGCACTTAAAGAAGGTTTACCTTATCAGAGCTTGCTATCCAGTATTGTTCATAAATATTTGACCGGTCAGATTAAATAAAGCATCACAAAGCAAAAATTAATTTATATCCCGTGTCCCAACCAAAAGCGCCCAGTCGTCTTTAAAAATGGGCTTTTGCATCGTGTAATTTTTGCTGTAAGCATCAAAAATCTTTTCCGCATCCACGCGCAAAATTCCGGAAAGGACTATCTTACCTCCTGGCTGCGATAATTTTGCAAATAAAGGTGCCAGAGTTAGCAGTGGTTGAGTGAGAATGTTTGCAATGATTAAATCCGCTTTTGCTTCAGGTAATTCGTTTGGTAAATACGTGATAAATGCTGGAGGAAATAATTGATTTTGCTCGCCATTTTCTCGCGCTGTGATTAAAGCATCTGGATCATTATCCACAGCAAATACTTGTTTTGCGCCGAGTTTTAAAGCGGAAATTCCTAATATTCCTGAACCCGTGCCATAATCAATAACTAATTTTTCTGATTGAATATTTTGGTCGAGCCATTCAAGGCAGAGCGAGGTGGTTGCATGTGTTCCAGTGCCAAAAGCGAGTCCTGGATCCAAAATCACATTGACTGCATCGGGTTTAGGTAGCGTTTGCCAACTTGGAGATACCCATAGTCGATTGCCAAAATGCATCGGTTTAAAAGTATCTAAAGATAATCGCACCCAGTCTTGATCCGCAATTTCTTTAACGCTTAATTCTTGAATTGTGCCTTCAGTTTTTTGTTGTTCAAAATAGGAAAGAATGGGAGTGAGCTCGATATCATTGGTAAATAATCCAATTATCACTGT
>Ga0207079_1021_pt1 | contig 28274 bp, 25 predicted proteins | sample Alteio_BWMinHeat_61_FD_153525 | JGI IMG/M metagenome (GOLD analysis project Ga0207079, IMG submission 153525) | Enriched cells from forest soil in Barre Woods Harvard Forest LTER site, Petersham, Massachusetts, United States -... | ecosystem: Environmental > Terrestrial > Soil > Temperate forest >...
TTCATTTTTTTATAATTAAAATCAATAAGTTATCGTTAGTCTGAAAACTTTCAACTTTTCATCACATCGATTCATTCAAAATAATGTGTCTCTTTTAACCTGTGTAAAATTCTCATGGATGCACACGATTTTTTGGATTCTTCTCGCCAATCGGGTACTATATGTCAATTCTTCAAAGGAGCAAAAAATGGCAGTTTATACAACAAATGAAATTCGTGGAGGGATGAAAATTATTGTGGACAATGATCCATGCGTAATTTTAGAAAACGAATTTGTGAAACCGGGCAAGGGTCAAGCATTCAATCGCATTAAATACCGCAATCTAAAGACCAATCGCGTCGTGGAAAGAACTTATAAGTCTGGAGATGCTTTAGAAGCTGCGGATGTATCCGATGTTGAAGCCCAATATCTTTACAATGATGGTACCCATTGGCATTTTATGGCAGAGGGTTCTTACGAACAATATGTCATGAGCGCAGACGAAGTGGATCAAACCAAACAATGGTTAAAAGAACAATCCGTTTGCACGCTTACATTATGGGATAATCAGCCATTAGGTGTCGCGCCGCCGAATTTTGTTGTGCTTAAAATTGTAGAAACGGATCCAGGTGTACGCGGCGATACGTCAGGTGGCGGTGGCAAACCCGCGAAACTCGAAACGGGGGCTGTGGTTCGCGTACCTTTATTTATTCAAGAGGGCGAACTGATTAAAGTCGATACGAGAACCGGTGAATACGTTTCCCGTGCCAAAGAATAACTGGCAACCTACTGCAGATAGTGGCATTTTAAAAAAACGTGCAAAAATTTTTGCACGTATTCGTCGTTTTTTTGAAGTACGTGACGTTATTGAAGTTGAAACTCCTTTGCTGTCCCATGGCGCGGTGACAGACCCGCATATTTTAAGCATGAAGGTTTCACTTTCCCAGCCGATGTATTTACAGACCTCACCTGAATATGCCATGAAACGTTTGCTTTGTGCAGGAATGGGGTCGATTTACCAAATCTGCAAAGCTTTTCGTCTTGATGAAAAAGGAAAAAAGCATAATCCGGAATTTACTATTTTAGAATGGTATCGCATTCCGTTTGATCATCATGATTTGATGGATGAAATGGATTTATTTTTACAAGAAATACTTCAAACGCAAAAAGCAGAGCGTTGTACCGTTGCGGATATTTTCTTAAAATTTTTGAATATCAATCCACATCATGCATCGATTGATGCTTTAGAAAAGTGTGCGCGCGATCGTCATTTATCTTTTAAAAAAAATGAAGATAAAAATTTTTGGTTTGATTTATTATTTTCACATTGCATTGAGCCACATTTAGGTCATGAGAGACCTTTGTTTTTGTTCGATTATCCGGCGTCTCAAGCGGCGCTTGCGAGAGTGAAGGGCAATAATCCGCCCGTCGCTTCGAGATTTGAGGTCTATTTTAAGGGAATTGAACTTGCCAATGGGTTTCATGAACTAAGCAATGCGGCAGAACAAAGAAAGCGTTTTCAGAAAGATATGGTAGAGCGAGAAAAAAAGGGTATTGAAGTTCCCGCATTAGATGAAAATTTTTTGGCTGCTTTGCAACACGGACTTCCAGACTGTGCCGGCGTCGCGCTCGGTATCGATCGCTTAGTGATGCTTGCCTTGCAGTGTGAGTCGATATCTCAAGTGATAAGCTTTGATTTTGAGAATGCTTGAGATGTTGCTTTAGTGTCTATTAAAATATTCATGTCAAATAGATGCAAAAAGACTTGTCATTCCCGCGAAGGCGGGAATCTATATACATGGATCCCCGCCTTCGCGGGGATGACAAGTAAGTGTAGTTTTTACATCCCAAATTTTTGATTATAATGCTCAATCGTTTCATCAAGATCCGCTAATTTTTTTTTCACAGGTTTTTTAAACAGCGGTTTTGGTGGTGCTGATACTGTTTCGTTTTTCGCTTCTTTCTCAGATTCGATATTTTTATTTGGTTTTATACTTGATATATGAGTAAGTAAAACACTTCTCACTTTATCAATAAAATCTTGTATCCATTTCGGAAATCCAGAATAAAAACGGATGTTAGGCGAAGTTAAAAAATAGCCTTTTAAAGGTTCTTTTGCGTTATCTTTCTCTTTTTCTATGATATTTACGATAAAATCCTTCTCATAAGTTTTGGCAAAAGATTTAGGTTCTTTTTTATGTTCAATGGTGATTGGTGAGTGAAGATGTAAGTTGCTATTTTTCGAGAGGGATAAATTACGTGCATCTCGAATAAAATCTTCATAATGATTTAATTTTTTTCTCGCCATGCGATCATCGAGTTCTGTAATAATTTCTCGGTATCTTGAAATTTCATCTGTTGTTAAAAATCGAGGCGTGATGGTTGATGCTGGTAAGTGATTAATATCACGAATCAACTCATTGGAATGTGTAATTGAATCATTTCTACCTGAAAAAAAAGTAGGTTCAACGATAGCGGTATTTTTTTCAATGTATTTTTGATATATATAATTTCCGATTTTAAAACCGTGATAACCACCATATAAAAATCCCAAGCCTCCACCTACTATTGCCCCAATCATCGCGGCTCCAAGCGACATCGGTGGAACAAAAACGGTTCCGATAAAAGATACAAATCCCACCATTAACCCTAATCCACCCGCTAAAATTGCTCCTAGTAAAAGAGAGCCAAATAAAGAAAAAATACCTCTTCCAATCCTATGTTTTAATTGCATATTTGCATCCTTAATTATAAAAATTTTTCAAACCATATTAAATGTGGGTGTAGATAAAGATTTTTTTTCATCACGTTCATCTATTTTTTTAGCTGGGAATAAAGTTTTCAAATGTTTTTGATAAAAAAGTCCACGTTCTTCTGCAATGATTTCTTTTTTAGTTTTAGGATTTTTTTTAATGGCATTCAAAACGTATTCGATAAATGATTGAACCCAACGTGGATATCCCGCATAAATTTCAATATTGGGATCATTTAATTTATACCACCGTTTAAGAGGTTCTGTTACGTTAACTCCTTTAGTAGCGATCCAAGTTTTTAACGCATTTTTGTCATAAGTTTTGGCGAAGTGTGGTTCTTCAGCTTTATGTTGTACGGTAATCGGTTCTGAAATTTCATGCATTTCCAATAAGGTAATTCCACAAGTGTCTGTTACATATTTTTCATATTGTGCAAGCTTCACTAAATCATTATCTTTCGCAGAATTTTTAAATTGGTCAATTTCTTCAGAAGTTAATAAACGATTTTCAGGCTGTTTTAAATTGTTAATAGTGTTTAAAAGAGAGGTGGGTTTTTCTAAAATATTTTTAATTTTGATGGCAATCAAGCTCGACACAAAAAGAGTAAATACAATCCATCCTAAAAAAGGGATGGGGAAATATAACAACGCCACCGTCGTAATGAAACAAATAGAAGGAAAATATCGTAAAAATTTGCAAACTGCATTACGTAACATTTTTTATATCCTTATATTGTTATGATTTTTTTAAAACCACCCTATATATCCAAGCGCACAGTAAAAAAGTAACGATTAATCCTAAAATACCTGCCAAAGAATTTAAATCATCAGGCATAATTTTTAAAGCACTCGAACTTTGTTTTAGTGCGAATGGAATAGCTAGAATAACACCCATGACAGAGCTACCTGCCACAACCCCGCAAGCAAGAGTGAGTCCACGATGTTTGTGTTTTGCTTTTTTCGTTTCATTTTTGGGTTCACGTAACGGATAACCTTTATCTAATTTAAGTTGCACAATATGCGCCAAAATTCCTCCTAAAATAACAGGCATGGAACTATCGAGCTGTAAATAAATACCGACGCCCACCGCTAGCACGGGTAATTGAAGGTTATATTGTTTGAGGATCTTATTGGCAAACATGCAAAGAATAGCAATGACTGCACCGATACTAATCATCGCCCATTCTAAATTGTGTGCGTACACGCCTTGCGCGACTGCAGCCATTAAACCCGCTTGGGGTGCGGCGAGCATTTGACTTTTATCCATATCAGGTCTTGGAAATGAACCGCCAATGCCATAAGCGTTATACAATAAATCCAAAATAAGCGGGATTACAAATGCCGCAACAATAACACCTAATATGAGCATTACTTGCTGCTTCCAAGGGGTCGCCCCTAGCATCTGACCTACTTTTAAGTCTTGCATGGTATCGTTCGAGATGGAGATACCTGCTGCAATCACGACGGTAGTGCCTACTCCCAAAATGACACCTAAGGTTTCATAGCCATGTATACCGCCATTGATATTAAAAATGGCCAAAAATAACATGCATAAAATGCAAAGTGATGCGACACACAATGCGGAAACTGGTGTGTTAGTTGAGCCGATTAATCCTGCGAAATAAGCTGAAACAGAACAAAAAACAAATCCGCCAAATAATACGTATAATGCAGCAATGCCGGAAAGCACCGTACGAAATGAGCCGGAAATCATGCTATTTTCAGGAATAACAAAAAGTAAGACTAATATAAAAGTTGGGATAAGAAGAATTAATAAAGACCAGAACACGTAATTAATAGGAATGTCGCGCTCTGTGCGAATGCTGATGGATTTGCCAGACTTTTTCGTTTGATTGAGGGAAGCAATGGACATGCTGAGGCTTTGTGCAATGGGTTTGATTAAAACCACCAATGTCCATAAACCAGAAAGCAGCATTGTCCCCACGCCAATGTAACGAATGTGTTGGCGCCAAATAGAAACGGCAATATCACTCGCGCTATCGAGAGGAGGAAAACCATAGTACCAACTTAATACCGGTACACCGATCACCCATCCTAAAAAAACGCCCACCAACATACTCATCGCTACATTAATACCGACAATGTAGCCAGCAGCAATTAAAGCGGGAGACAAGCCCAGCCCAAATCCGAACACCGTTCCGCCGGTTTTAGTCCAGTAATAAAAGTTATCGGCTAAAATTTGAAAACCAGTTTGAAATAAAGAAATCCCAGCACCAACTGCGCCACCGACAGTCAAAGATTTCATATCCGTTTTTTCTTTTTGAGAACTCGCTTTTAATACATTGCCGATGGCCAAGCCTTCTGGATAACGGAGCGTTTTATCAAGTAAAAGCGCACGTCGCAAAGGAATAGTAAAAAGCACACCCAATGTGCCACCGAGCAACGCGATGATCACGGTTTGCCAATAATAGAAATTTTCCCAAGCATGTAAAATCACGAGGGCGGGTAAAATAAAAGTGACACCGCTAATCAATGCTTCACCCACGGATGCCATCGTTTGCACCATGGTATTTTCAAGGACATTGGAGTTTTTAAAAAAACGCAAAACCCCCATCGAAATAATGGCAGCAGGAATAGAAGCAGAAATGGTTTGACCCACTTTTAAACCTAAATACGCATTGGCTGCAGCAAGTATGACTGTCAGAATGGTCCCTAATATTAATGCTCTAATGGTAATTTCAGGAAGTGATTGTGTTGCAGGAATAAGAGGTTTTTCCGGTGATTTAGGTGACTTTGCTTTATTATTTCCCATCATAATGTATTTTCCTTTTTTCATTGAGGGGTTTCTCAGCATACTGAAAAAAAAATTTTAATTCAACGAATTCTTAAGCAAACCATTCATCTAATTTGCTACCTAATTCTTTGACACCTACACCACTTTTAGCTGAAAAAATTTGCAATGAAATAAAATCTTCGGAGGGTAAAATGATTTTTTCGACTTGATGTAGCGTTTTTTTGATTTGCTGAAAAGAAAGTTTATCCGATTTATTCAATAAAATGTGGACGGGGAAATGACATTCATTGGCAAACGCAAGAAACTGTTGATCCGTATCTTTTAAGGGGTGTCGAATATCCATGACTAAAATCACGCCGCGTAAGCATTCTCTGGTTTCTAAATAACGACCGACTAATGTGCGCCATTTTTCTTGGGTAAGATTTGGTACTTTGGCGTAGCCAAAGCCGGGTAAATCAGCCATTCGATGTTTTGTAGTTAAAGTAAATAGATTAATATGCTCCGTGCGTCCAGGGGTTTTGCTCACTCGACTCAAGGTTTTATTATGAGTTAATTGATTCAAAACACTGGATTTCCCAGCATTGGAACGACCGACGATGGCAACTTCAGCGCCTTCATCGGGAGGGAGTTGTTTTAAGTCTGCTACACTTAGTAGAAATTGTGCTTTGTGATAATTGATTTTATTCATGCCGCGCATTATAGCAAAATTTATTAAGGATAAACTATGTTAAGGATAGAAAATATTAAAGAATTCACCGATTTTTTACAAAAAAATCCTCCATCATTCGATAAAAATTGTTGTAAGAAGAAAAAAGATATTCGGATCCCCCTGGCCCAGGTCTTTTGTCAGCTCTTTGATAAATTGGAAAAAAGACCAGTAACGTTTTCAGAAAAAAAAGAAGAGATAGCGTCCACTCGTGACTATTACGCACAATATATCAAAATAGGTGAAGTGTTTATAGAATATCTCGAACATGAGGCTTTTCAGAAACCTTTTCAAGAATTCGAAAAAATTTTCCAACGAATTATTGGATTGAATTATCGCATTCAAAAAATTAACGGCGGTATGGATTCCCTTCAAACGGTAGATTTAGAATTGTTTTCTGCTTTACTAAAAAAAGCAGAAATTTTCAAAGTAAATCAAAAACTTTATCAGAATATCAATCTCACTGAACGCGAGTGGTCTAAAATAAAAGAGGTCTGCTATTATTTTACTTTCGGAAAATACATTTTAAAATTTCCAAATTTACGTGATAAATTTTTTAAATGGTGTTTGCGAGACAATAATTCTGTTGCGACATTTATTGAATTTCCTGGTACGGCGGAACGTTTAAGTAAATCGTTTATAGATAAACGCGTAGGCTATTTTAATCCTGCAGAACTCGATATCGTTTTTGAAAACCAACAAAAAATAATTAAGCTGCCTTTTTTTGATGGAGAAAAAATAAATCGCATTAATATTTTAAATGAAAATCAGGAAGTCACTTTAAATCATGATAGAAAAATTACGATAAAAGAAATTTTCGATATTTTTGCGCGTAAGAAAGATACGCCTGGCAGTGTCGAATATTTCGGTTCAAGCGGAATAATGAATTGGGGAAGTTATGAATTTGGCCCTTATAACGATAAAACAAAAACTTACGATCGAATTGATTTTACCAAAGACAAATGGTGGGAAGCGCTTCCTGTTTTTGAAATAATTTCCCGAAAAAAATTAGCAAAACGTTATCAAATTTCCATCGAAAAAAATGACTGGGTGCAAACGGTTAAAGCAACGCGCGAAACTCGCAATTTCGAATTAATGAAACGACATGGGTTTTATGAAATGGCGATTCCAAGCGACAATGATCACTATATTTTGTTTCCTTTTGGAAAATATCCGAGAGAATTTCCCACTCGACTCGTTGATCAATTACAAATTATTTCGAGTACAGTTCTCGCAACGATGGAATATCCTGATGAAAATGAATTCTATTTACAAAGACAACATGCTTCTTATTCAACGATTATTCAGGAAAAAGAAGGGTTGCCAAAAATGCAAATGATCAAAGAAAGTATTCTTGCCGCATTCGACAAAAATTTAACTTTTCATTTTGGTGGACCCAATTGTGCGTTTTTTGCAGATGAATTAGCCGGGACTTCATGCTTCGATATGCCGTTTAGTCAGATGAGACCTTCAGGCGTGATACAGGATTTTGTTCTACGATGTCCGCTCATGTTTCAGCCTTATATCGCGAGTTTTTTGCAGTGGTTTGCTAATAAAAATGGTGTCGTTGTTACGGAAAATGGCAAATCAGTTTATAAATCCACGCTATTCGGTAAAAATTTTAATGAAGCTGAACAATCTCAGCCTGCAAAATTATTTCAGCAAATAGAGGAGAAAAAGTTGAATGGGGTGATTACATTCGGGCGGGGTTGATTAAGTTTTCATGGAAAAATAATACGTCGTCCCGCGACAAGTTCTGCGTTGTTGCAGATTTCTCATAACCCGTCGTCCCGCGGCTCGTCCGCGGGATCCAGGTGCAGTGTAAATGAATTTCTGGATTCCTTAGGTCTTGCCACTGAGATTTTCCCGTGTCAAGAATGAAATTACATTATAATGGTGCAAAATTAAATCTGCTTCATTCATATGGTTATGCAAAATAACAAAGAATATTATTAGCAGACATAAATAAAATAATATAAAATATATTAATAAAATTAAAAACAATATTTTTTATATTATTTAAGGGTGCATATGGATATAATTAAATTTCTTGAAACATTGGCGACTCATTCCCATCATAAAATTTATTTAGATAATTTAATGGAAAAATTACCACTTAATATTAAAAATGCTTATCTAACGAATGATGCAAATACATTAAAATTTTTGCTATCTGATATAGATTATTTAGCTAACGAATCTCATGTTGTTAAGATTTGATAATTACTTTGTGCCCGCTAATATCTGATAAGCAAAAAAAAATGCGTCCTTGATTGTTGTTGGTTCTGGCATAAAATTTATTTCACACCTGACAACAGAAGCAAAGACCTATATTGAGCAATCTGATAAGGTTATGTATTTGCTCAATGAACCTGCAATGAAATTTTGGATTCAAGATGTCAATACAAATACTGAGTCTCTAGATTTCATTTATAATGCTTACCCACTTAGAGAACAATCTTATTCAGCGATTGCTAAACACATTTTAAATGCAGTACGTCAAAACCAGCATGTTTGTGTTGTGTTATATGGACACCCATCTGTTTTTGCAACGCCTGCATTAGAAGCTGTCATTCAAGCAAGAAAAGAGGGGTACTTTGCAAAAATTTTGCCGGGTATTTCATCAGAGGATTGTTTGTTTGCGGATTTATTAATTGATCCAGCATCACACGGTTGTTTATCACTGGAAACAACTGATCTATTAATTCATCAAAGAAAAATTGATGTCAGTTGTCATGTCATTTTATGGCAAGTCAGCGTAATAGGTATGTTGGGGCGTGAAAAGTTATATGATAATCAAAATGGCCTGGATATGCTTTATGCTTATCTAATTAAATACTATCCATTATCACATGAATTAATTTCATACTCAGCAGCGCAGTACCCGGGGTTAGATCCTATTATAAAAAATTTTCATTTAGATCAATTAAGAGAAATGCAATTTACAAGAATAACCACATTGTATATTCCGCCATTACATAGATTAAAAGTTGATAAAATGGCAATGTCTAAATTAAAAATTGTTTAATATAATGAATACTAGGGATTATTAAAAAGAAGATATATTAATGCAAAATCATCTTATATATTTAATAAAAATTTATTTTTTAAAATATCGTGGATTATCAAGATTATGTTATTTCGGATTTATTTTTAGTTTATTCGAGTCAATTTTTATTGGAATTTATTATTATTTACCAATATATTTTATTGATTTTGTTCACTTAGATTTAACAAGTTCCGGGCTGATTATTTCTTGTTATGGAATTGGTGCCATATTAGGCGGGTTCGCTGGTGGGAAGTTATCTGACGCATGGGCCCCAGGAATTGTCTCAGCAGTATGTTTATTTCTTCAAGGTATCGTATATCTTGTTTTTTTAAAAATACAAGCAATCATCTTCTTAATGATAAATGTTTTTGTATTAGGCATCGTATCGTATGGATTTATTACGGCAAACCATCTTTTTACTTTAAGTTATAGCAGTGATAGTGATAATGAAAGATTAAAAGTAATTAACATATTATCCATGACATCAAATCTTGGTTTGGGATTATCAGCAATAATAATGGGAGAGATATATGAGATTGGATTTCATTACATATTTTTATTAGCAGGATTTATATTATTTATATTATCTTTCGTCTCATTTATTTCTTGTAGATCACACTCATTAGAGAATTTTTCCGGGGTATATAATAAAAAATTTACCGTTAAAACTACTAAACTCCCTACGCATAAAGCGAATCATCAAGTGGCAGTGTTAATACTTTCTAGCGTATTCTTTATTGGGCTCATTATATCTCAATTGAGTACGACATACTCAACCTATATTAGAGAAATCTATCCAGAACAAGGAATTAAGGCAATTACTATTTTATTTGCATTAAATTCGTTGATGGTTGTTGTATTAGGGGTCCCTCTAGGAGATTGCATAAAAAAATTTAATAAAATTATGATGGTAGGAATTGGGGGGTTTTTCATCGGATGTGGTATGTTTATCCTTATCTTTGCAAGTTCGTTCATTATGGTAGTTCTTGCTTGTGTAGTATATACAATAGGAGAAATCATATTTTTTAGTATGGCACAATATGTTTGTTATCAAAATTCTTCAAGCAATAAAAGAGGAACAAGTTTGGGTCTCTATAGGATGGTATATGCGTCGAGTCGAGTGATAGGACCTGCAATAGGTGCAGCCACTTACGCTAAATATGGGGGCGAGTGCATTTGGATAGTTAGCGGAATTATTGGTGTTTCTTGTCTAATTTCAGCTAACTATTTTAAAAAATTCAATTAATCAATTTTTCACTTTTATACTAATGCAACCTCGTAAAAATTGTGCATCACTAGAAAATTTTGCTCCAGCACTTACATATGGACAATTTAAATGGTGGAATCTATCGTCATTTTGAAATATTTCCATCGATGGTTTAATCGTTCTATGTGGATCGACTTTGTTGTGATAGTAATTAAAGTCTACTGTTTTCGATATCAAGCTGATTATTGTATTTGAACATGTACTATTATCTTTTGCGGATTCTTCAGTGAATATTCGAGTAATTCTTTCCAGCTCACGCATTTCAGCTAGCGTACTTGCTGTAGTATTAGATTTTGGAGAGAAAATATGTGTGGCTGGATGCTGCAGGGAGTAATAGATGGGGCGCTGGTCATTTTCAAAATAAAAATGCGAGGGTTGTAGAATAGTCGGTAAGTATTTTTTTAGTCCATAGGAATTGATAAAAGCCTGTTGAAGAATCTCATTTGGTATTGCTTCATCATCGGATGCGGGAACATAGCCTGGCGCAGCACCTAAAGCAGTAGCTATTAAGTGTTTTGCAGTATCAGCTAAATATGGATTTGGCTTTAAATTACGTTTTTTTTGGATAATCGAAAATGATAAATCATAATAAAAATGACTTCGCTGAAACTCATAATGTTTCCATGCTAATTCAAACAAGTATAATTTAAGTTTTACCCATGCTTTATCGGAATGAATTTTATCTAGCCAATCCTCTGAGAAATAAAGTAAACAAGATTTCCAGTTACTTCTGATAGCATCAGAATCAATTTTAGCAAATATAGGTTCAATTTTTGCAACGCGATCACGAACTTTTTGCCAAGTTATTTTTATTAATCCATTTCTATCGTCATCCGAGCTGATCATTTTCCATTCCTTTAGCAATTACTAAGATTGCATCTCTAAGAGGTGCCTATTTTTAATGATAGTGTGTGTTTTTCTACAGGAATTGCGAATTATGTGCGAATGCCAGAGGACGTGATTTATGATTTATTTATCGGTATTAATAAAACTCCATCTTCATCTTTATGGAATAAAATTATTGAGTTACATAGCACAGTAAGATCTGATCTTTATCAAGAATTAATTAAGATGATTATGTCAAATAATGCTGGGAGGTGATTAGTCAGTATGATTGGCTAAGAAAAAAAGAGGGTCGACGTGCGCTTTTTGCACGACGGGGAGATTTATTTTAGCAACTGTGAAAAATCCCCCCGACATGCTGAAAAACGAATATCGGCCCCCTTTGATAAACAGAGGTCTTTACACAACCGTCGTCCCGCGGCTCGTCCGCGGGATCCAGAAAGCCTTAATGCCGCTCTGGATCCCGCGGACAAGCCGCGGGACGACGAGGGATATGACAGAGTTATTCTTTAACAATATCAACATGGACAGGAAGTTCACATTTATGCTCTCAGATCGCAAAGAAAAATTATTGGTTATTCTTAGTAAATTTCCTCAAACACAAATAGACGCAACTATTGCAAAAATAAAAAGTGATTCACTCACTTTAAATGATTTTTTTATACAAATTAACATTAAAGATGAAATGGAAAAATGTAAAAAAGATTTTCTCAATTATCATCTCTCTTACCTTAATTATTATCTCACCTTGCGAACATTACACGAAGTCAATTGGGCAAAGGAAGATTTTTTTCTCGCTGAAATGGATGAAAAACCAGAGACAACGACACTCGATTCTTCCAAATTAATTCCGCCTATTCATCTTTATTCTCTTATCCCACTCACCAAAACTTTTCGTCATAATGCCTACTGGGATATTTATAATGACATTAAAGATGTTCACTGCATTGCTTATCGTGAACCACATTTTAAAAGTTTTACGGAAACCACCATCAAGTTTAACAGCGAATTATGTCATTTAATCAATCATCATGATTCAAATTACCTGTATTTATACCTACTCGCCAATTTACATCATCATTTGAATATGTTTTTTGATCCGAAAGTAAGAAGCAAACTTTCATTGATTTTAGATGCTTTTAAGGATAATCGCTTTAACATTACCGCCGAAATTTATGTCGCCAAAAATCTTTTAATGTTTATCAAACGCATGTTAAATCCAGAATTTGCAGACATTATTAAAAATACAGATTTTGCAGAGATGATTCCCTTCAAGTCCCAATTGCAACAAAATTTTCCGGAATTTCATCATGCGACACCTGAATATAAAAAAATATGCAAAAAAATTTATAGCAAAGAATGGGATGCGACGACAAAATTACTGAATATTGATGGTCGAAATAAGGCATTAATTTCGAAGTCATTATTAAAAATTGCAGCACTCGATTATTTTAGAGATTTGATCATGTCGGAAAAAGATATTTCGAAAGATCAAATAAGAGACGCGATGACTCGAACTTTTGGAAAACATATTTTTGATACCAGTTTTATTGGTAGAACCCATTTAGAAAAAAGGATTAACGAATGGGATGCGATTGCGCATCCTTCTAAATCGAAATTTTTTCAGGAAGAAAAAAATTCAAAGCCGCCAGTACCAAAAGTGGAGTTCGCGGAGTTGAAGTGTAAATAGGATTTGTCATGCCAGCATGCTTTTATGCTAGTATCATAGATTAAATAATCCTGTCATTCCCGCGCAGGCGGGAATCCATTCATAGCGTATTATCCTTTATCAATGGATTCCCGCCTGCGCGGGAATGACAGAATAGCAACATAACTAAAAGGATAAACTATGCAACGAATAATACGAAGAATCCCCAAAAAAAACATTTTAAAATCCATAGATGCGAAACCCCTCGTTACCTTCACACCACCTTTCAAAAAAAAGCCCTTTACCTCAAGTGCCATAATGGCATCTGCATTGATTGGTACTGCTTTTTGGCATAAAAAAGAAAATCAACGAAAATTGACTCCCGAAGAAAAAGCAAAAGAAGAATTATGGAATGGAATAACATGGCATTTAGATGAACGTGATCAACTGACATTAGACGACATTCCAAATAAAATGGTGGAAGCGTATCTCGCCTTTTCGCATAAACCAGATTTCGCTGAACATTATCGCCAGCATTTACAACTTTTAGTTCGAAAATACAATTATAACATTAAGGATGCATTGCAATTATTACTGGGATATACATCACAGCAACAATATGCCCTTAAACATCTTCATCCTTCTGAAATTGCAGGGCTTAATCTTTACGAATTGAGCGCATTAATCAGAGTCAAAGAATATGGCGTAAAAGCAGAAGATATTCGCCATACCAATAGTATTGGCTGTAAATCCACCGCAAATGTATTTGTGAAATTAGTTGAAGATCAGAAAATGAAACCGAAAGATGCATTAGCAGAAATAATCGGGCTAGAAATTCGTAAAGAAGATCCTAAGAATTCAATTAAACATGATATTTTGAATGCAGTTGCTCTCAAATTTCGACGACATGATATTTTATTATTGTTAAATGGAAAGAGTATTTCAGAGATAGACTCGAATTCTGACTTACAAGCCCTTTTCAAAATAAAATTAGAATATATTACTGATGCCGTGCGTGACAAATCGTTATTCGCTCTATTAGCACCATTAACAAAATTTACTCCCCTGCAACAAAGGGTACTTCATGAATTATATTGGGAATCACATCTCCCATTTAGCATTGGAGTGAATCTCATTCAAACCGGAACGGAAGATGAGTTAAGGATGTTTGATACTCGAAAATATAGAAGGCTTGCCTATAAAATCGCTGGAGTAACTGGAGATTTGCTGCATGATAAGGATCTTTGGTTTAATACCAGTAATCACGCTTATGCATTAGAAAATCTTCATAAAACACAGCATTTAAAAATGGAAGAAGCGGTTCAGACATTAAAATCTATTCAGGATCAAACACAGATTGATTGCATTGCAAAGGGAGCATCGGTTCAAGAAAGTGCGTCCATGAATGAAAATCAAAAACATTATCTTTTATATTTTAGTGAATTCAACTTTAAATATGTACATTCACCAGAGTGCAAGCTTACAGCGTCACTCGCATTAAAAATAAAAAGCGCGGGAGAAGTGGATCATGCTTTTTGGAATTTTGAAAAATTTCTCTCGTCGCGAATTCCTGCTGAAGATTCGATTAAAATGATCAATTTAATGGATAAATCGGCGCATGATTTTTTATATAATGAATCTCATTATCATGGTTTTCCGCTTGAAAATATCGTCCAATTTTTCTTAAAACCAAGATATCATGATACTAAACGAAAATTTATTAAAAGAGATGAGGTAAAACAAGAATGGACGGAAACAACCCGCGATAAGTTTCATCCTGCTGTGATTCTTTCTGCCATTTTGGAAGAAAAAAATCATAATCCATTTTCAGAATATGGTAGTTATGATTTTTCTTATGGTAACAATCCATATGCTGTGTCAGAACTTGCTTTTCATGTCATGGGATCGGGGCGTGATTTTTTTGTTAAAATCAGCGATGAAAAACCTGTATTTAATAAGGAATCCATAGAAAACTTTCATCAAGTAAAAACAACATTGCGAGAACAATTTCCAGAACTTAGCGCTTTTGCTGATGCATTAACTGAAAAGAGCAAAAAAGGATTCCATCCGTTCTTCCAAAAACCGCAAGAGATGTTAGATTTAGTGAAAACCATCGAAGAAAAATTTGGGAAGGAAATGAGTGTGCCGGTTGGGTTGCATAAACCTGAAGAAACTGTGGAGAAATCGAGGGGTTTAAGAAGATAAATCAATATTCTGGTAAATTCGCCCCCTTTGACAAAGGGGGCCGACATGCGTTATTTGCATGTCGGGGGGATTTGTTCGCAGTTGTCAAATCTCCCCGCCACCCTTCGGGTGTCGACCCTCTTTTCCAAAGAGGGTTTTCATACCACAAGAAACCCCGGATTCAACAAACTTTTTTTATTATATAGCAGCGGTAATTTCGTATCGGCGACAAATAATGTTTTACCGACTTCCTGAATTAAAATATGCCCGGCCGCAGTATCCCACTCCATGCTGGGTGAAAATCGGGGATAAATATCCGCTTTTCCTTCTGCAACCAATCCAAATTTGAGGGCACTGCCGATAGAAATTTTTTCGATTTCTTTTCCCTCATTGCGAAGACTTTGTAAAAATATTTCGGTATTTTCATCGATATGAGACCGAGATACCAATGCTGAAATTTTATTATTTTTCGCGACCGTTTTTTGTAAAGCAATAGGATGGTTTTGGAAGTATTTAAAAGCCCCTTTTCCCTCTTCTGCGTAATAAGAGATGCCTAAAACGGGCGCATGGATGACACCGGCCACAGCTCGATTTTTATGAATCAATGCAATATTGACGGTAAATTCCCCATTTTTTTTAATAAATTCTTTGGTCCCATCTAAAGGATCCACTAAAAAAAAATATGAAAATTTCTTTCGTTCCGTAAACGTAAATTGCGTATGAGACTCTTCTGAAATAATCGGAATATGAGGATATTCACGCTGTAAATTTTCATAAATAAAATGATGCGACGCAAGGTCCGCCTCAGTCAGCGGTGACCGATCATTTTTCATCGTAATGGAAAAAGAAGCCGCTTGATAAATTGGCAGAATTTTTTCACCCGCTGTTTCTGCTATTTGTCGTAACTTTTCAATATCCACAATACTCATTGACATTGTTACCCTTAACTTTAAAATTAAAACTTGAAATTCGATAACAACATCTGTCATTCCCGCGGAGGCGGGAATCTATTACAAATGGATCTCCGCCTTCGCGGAGATGACAGTATGCGACTGAAACTACAAATATAATATATCAATGGAGAATGAAATTGAACAAAAAATGGATTATTACCCCTCGCCAGCGTTTCGATCTTGAAATGATACTTTCTGACGGTTTTGCACCATTAACCGGTTTTTTAAATAAAATGGATTATGAATCGGTATGCCACGATATGCACCTCAGTTCAGGCGAAATATGGCCGATGCCAATTACGCTAGATGTGACGGATGAATTCGCAGGATGTGTTGAAATCCATGACACTATTGAGTTATATGACCCTGATAACACATTAATTGCCTATATGCAGATTGAAGATAAATGGCAACCTGACAAATTGCGAGAAGCAAACAGCATATTTGGCACCGATGACTTAAAACATCCTGCGGTACATTACCTTTTTTGTCAGGCGGGCAATTGGTATTTGGGCGGTAAAATTCAAAAAGCTCGTCCTATTATGCATTTTGATTTTCAAGAAATAAGACTCGCGCCTTCGGAATTAAAACAATTATTTCAAAATAATGGAATAAAAAAAATTATCGGATTTCAAACAAGGAATCCAATGCACCGCGCACATATGGAATTAACTTTGCGCGCCGCGCGTGAGATGGATGGTCACATATTAATTCATCCAGTGGTGGGATTAACAAAGTCAGAAGATGTGGATTACTTTACACGCGTCCGTTGTTATCAAAAAATATTAATGCATTATCCAGAAGGTGTCGCAACACTTAGTCTTTTACCACTTGCCATGCGGATGGCAGGCCCAAGAGAAGCGTTGTGGCACGCATTGATTCGTAAAAATTATGGATGTACGCATTTTATTATTGGACGGGATCATGCAGGACCCGGCACTAATTCGTTGGGTAAACCTTTTTATGACCCCTATGCCGCACAGAAATTAGTGGCAGAATTTCAAGATAGGATTGGCATTATCATGCTTCCTTTTCAAGAAATGTTATATGTGAAAGAACGTAAAATATTTTGTAGTGTCGATGAAATCGAACCACACGAAACACCGCTTTCCATTTCAGGCACGGATTTACGTAGCGCTCTCATGCATGAAACTCCCATTCCAGAATGGTTTTCCTATCCTGACATTATTGATGAATTACGCGCGTCTTATTTACCAAAATATAAAAAAGGATTTACGATATTTTTTACAGGCCTTTCAGGTGCAGGAAAAACGGTATTATCTCAAGCGTTATTTGCTAAATTAAAAAATTTGGGGTTAAAAAACGTAAGTATTCTCGATTCTGATGTGACACGCCGTATTTTAGCGAATGATTTAGGCTTTTCCAAAAAAGATCGTGATATTAACATTCGTCGTCTAGGATTTGTTGCATCCGAGATTACAAAAATTGGCGGTATCGCCATCTGTGCTGCTATTGCGCCGTACAAGGAAAGTAGAAACGCGAATCGTCAACTCATTTCACAATATGGAGGATATATCGAAATATATATTTCGACTTCATTGGAAGAATGTCTAAAACGAGATACAAAAGGTTTATATGCCAAGGCAAAAACAGGGGAATTATCCAATTTAACGGGCTGGAATGATCCCTATGAAATACCAGAAAATCCTGAACTAAATCTTAATACGGAAAAGTTATCATTAGAAGAATGTGTACATAAAATCATAGAATTTTTAGTGCATGATGGATATATCAAATTAGCAAAACCAAAAATGCATTCCAATATCGCTTCACACACCACTGCTCGATCAGCGCATTTGCAAGAGGAATAACACAATGAAAAATATTCAGAATAAAAATATATTTATCATTTTAGGGTTTTTACGCTGTGGCACCAGCGTTATTACACGAAGTCTAAAAGCATTGGATATTGATCTTGGAGAAAAACTCGTCGCGAACTCAGGCTGGAATCCCACGGGTTATTTTGAAGATAAAGAAATTATTCAAAACATCCATTCCAAATTATTTGCAACACTTAACCAGCAAAAAAGAAGTATTTTATTGTTTGATAAAAATCAATTAGTGAATAATCCGTCGCTTTCTTCTATCAAAACCGAAGCGATGCAATTATTAAATCAACGTTTTCATAACACCGATTATTTTGGATTTAAAGATCCTAGTATTTCAAAAATTCTTCCTTTTTGGCATTCTATTTTTGATGAAATGAAAATTAAAGATCATTATATTATTGCATTACGAAATCCATTATCTAGTGCGAAATCTTATAGTGATCTCACGGGAACTGATTTAGAATTAGGTTTATTGTTGTGGTTAATGCATTTTATTCCGGCCGTCGATGATTCTATTGATCGACACGCGATTATAGTCAGTTATGATTTAATGATGCAAAATCCAAGTGCTGAATTACAAAGAATAAAAAATAATTTACATATTACGACTCCCGATAATTCGATTGCGGTCCAAGCATTTTTGAACGAATTTTTAAGTAAAAAACTGTATCACAACCGTTTTGACGAAGAAAATTTAAAATCTCATCCAGCAACTTCTGTCATTCCTTTATGCATCAGAACCTATCAATTATTATTGCAATTAGCCAAAGATGAAATATCGTTCCAGCATGAAAAATTTATTATCGAGTGGGCTGAAATCAAATCAGAATTACAAAAGATTTATCCTTTGTATTCCTATATGGATGTTGTTTTAAAAAGACAAAAAGCAATAACCCGAGAATTAAGTCGCATGAAAAAATCCATTATTTTTAAACTATTTTATCCACTTTATTGGATAGATGATAAATTCCGTCAAAAAAGAATAATGAAAAGAGCTAAAACCAAGTTGATTACGGCGTATGAATAATCCTCCCCTCGGAGCGCAGAGAATTGCTACAAACCCTCACCCCTAACCCCTCTCCCCTCGCTAACGCTCCGGGAGAGGGGAACCTTTTTTTTAATTCCCTTCTCCCATTTATGGGAGAGGGGCTAGGGGTGAGGGTTTGTAGCAATTCTCTGCGCCCCGGGTGAGAGACGGAAAACACGCTGTCATGACACCATTTATATTCAATAGAATCAATAAAATCCTAGGTACTCGCTTTAATTTTAATCACGTTTTATAATAGAAATTGAGGTGATTATTATGATGCGATTAATAATAAGTATAGCTTTCATCATACTCACAGGATGTGCGACGACGGTTACCACGGACGAGTATTATTATTCAGGTTATAGCCCAGATTTTCCTATTTATTATCCATCTTTAAGTACAGTTGATGAAGATCCAATGTACTATGACACTTATTTTGGTGGGCCTTTTTATTCTGGTCCATTCGAATATGGAAATTATGGGTTTAGCGCTTATGATTTGAATCGATATTATTATCATTCAAAACATTATCGTTATAGTCATTGAAATCTGATAAACTAACTCCTCAAAAATATATAAAACTGAGGAGTAAGATGAAAGCAACATTAAGAAACACCGAAATTTATTTTGATATCGCAGGCATGCAGCTTGCGCCGGTAAAAAATGAATTTGTCGAAAAACCCGTGCTATTTATGCTACACGGTGGCCCTGGCGGGGATCATTTACGTTTTAAACAACATTCCCTCGAGTTACAAGATAGCGCACAGCTCGTTTTTATTGATCATCGAGGCTGTGGTAGAAGCAAAAAAACCAAAGCAAAAGATTACACTTTAGAAAATAACATTGAAGATATCGAAGCATTACGACAACACCTTGGTCTTTCTAAAATTTCAATTCTCGGCACTTCCTATGGCGGCGTGGTTGCACAAGGTTATGCAGTTCGTTACCCCAAAAACGTTGATAAATTAGTATTAGTCGTGACAGCGCCTAGCTTCCGATTTATTGAAGAGGCCAAAAAATTATTGAAACAACGCGGTACCCCAAAACAAATTAGTGCCGCACAAAAATTATGGGATGGTAGCTTTAAAAATAGCAAAGAAGTCGCAGATTTCTTTACATCCCTCGAATCGCTTTATTCCAACAAAGCCAAAAAGAAATCGAATGTGCTGAAATCCCCTACGATATGGTCGCATGAAGCGATAAATAACGGGTTCGGTGATTTTTTAAGAAAATACGATTTTGAACCGCAATTAAAAAAAATCTCTGCAGATACTTTAGTGCTTGCCGGTGCAGATGATTGGATTTGTCCTCCTTCTCAATCAAAAATTATTGCAGCCAATATTCCGAATGCGAAATTGAAAATCTTCAAAAACGCAAGTCACGCTTTGGCTACTGATCAGCATGCTGATTATATTAAGACGATTAAAAAGTTTTTGAAGCCTGAGAAAACTGCGAAAATTTTGAAGAAAGTGAAAAGTTCTAAGAAAAAATAGTTACAAAAGTACCCTGTCATGCCAGCATGCTTTTAGCTGGCATCCAGGGGACTTCGCTAAATGCTAACTGGATGCCTGCCAGCATGCTTAAAGGTGGCATCAAAGCATCTGGCATGACAGAATTTAAGTTTCAGCCGAGCGCTCCGCGGAGCTGGCATGACAAATGGGTCTCAAGGATGCCAATACCTCCTCCCGATCTCACTAATCGAACCCGTCCTCATCGCATCCAGCTCTTTTTTAGAGGGTAAAATCAAAGAACTGACTTGAAATGGTTTCGCAAACATACAAAAGCGAAATCCAAAAAAGCCAGGATATTTTCGCGCATCCATAATTCCGATATTCTGCATCGTAGCCACGGTATCATTTTTCCCGAAATAAGATCCGCCATAAAATATTTTTGACATGAAGTCATCGCTGAATATTTTTTCGAGATTATTCATCACTCTTAAATGGCAAATATGCGCTGAATCTAGATTTGGATAATAATAGCCCCCTCTTTCAATGAAAAAACTTTCTTTATAAATACTATCCATCAAAGACCAATAAACCCACTTGGCGACTTTCATTTCATCATAAGGAAATAAAAAAAGACGAACCATCCTTTCGTTTTCTATAAGTGTTTTCAGGTTAAGATTTTCTAATTCTTGAGGTAAGATATAATCAATTTGCTTTTTATAATCCAACGCTATCTTTTTTATAACATCTCCATAACCTTTTTTTTCGTCGAATTGACTCTCGTTAATGCCTGTTTCTTTTTTTATAAAATCAGAGGGAAAGTATTGTAATTGCATTACATTATTTGTTTTTTTAGGTTTAACATTTAATTTTTCATCTTCCAAACCAAGAACTTGCATCGCATCTAAGGTACGATGCGTTTTTATTCCGCTCACAATATTATTGACCATCGTACTTTTTAAACACGCACGCATCGTTTTCATTGTAAAATCATGCGCACTTTGCAAAGTATGATTTTTATTAAGATAAAATAATAATAAAGACCAATAAACGAATTTTACATAGTGAACAATTGATTCTCCTTGTAATCTTATCCCCTTGGTTATGCGAAATCGAGCCTTACCATTTTGTCTTATAAAAAAATGAAAATTTTTATGTTGGTAGATACGAATCATTTTATGAATAAGGTGTTTTTGCAACATTTCATTTTCTAATTTTTGCTTGTCTTCCCATTTTTTTCGAGCATCTGACATTTCTTTCATCCTTTTTATTGATTGATCAGCGAACTTATATTAAAAATCAGTTAACATAATAATTTTATACGATATGAAAAGGAGAACTATTTGTCCACGCATTTTTTACGTCGACTTGCCAATAAACTTTCCCCACGTCATTTTCGTTTTGCCATTAATCTTTGGCCACCATTCATTGGTACTGGCGTGAAAGTCAAAGATATTTCTGATGACTTTCGTCATATCGAAACATTTGCAAAATTACATTGGTATAATAAAAATTTTGTGGGAACACATTTTGGCGGCACGCTTTTTGCCATGACGGATGCTTTTTATATGATAATGTTAATTTATAATTTAGGTAAAAATTATATTGTCTGGGATAAAAGCGCGACGATTCATTTTAAAAAACCTGGCAAGGGTACTGTGTTTGCAACTTTTGATTTTACGGAAGAAGAAATTGAAAATATTCGGCATCATGCTGACAAGCAAGAAAAATATATTTTTGAAAAGTCCGTTGACGTACTTGATGAAAATAAAATAGTTATCGCTAGCGTCACTAAAACCATTTATGTTCGGCGCAAAAGTCAAAATGATTAGTCAATAATGTGAACAAAATAACAAAAACGCCCCTCTTTCTGGACTAATTTATAATGTTATAATTTAAGTATCAGCTGGAGGGATCCACAATGAAAACCAAACTGATGCTCATCTTTCTTCTCTCACAAATCATTTTTTTGGAAGGCTGTACTTCCGTTAATGGCACGGGCCCATGTATTACGCAATATGGCTGCAAGCGCAGCATGGTATGCGCGAATGGTCCTAATTGCGAATGCACCGATCCGGGATGCTATTCGGGGAACGGCAATTTTTGCTTAAGCACCGGCAAATGCTGCCGCGCTTTTGGCAACATGGCGGGAACGATGGATCGTCGAATGTAAAAAAGACGCTCTCACTTCAGGCTTTGACTTATATTTTGTGATGGGTCATGGTGATTTTTTTCTGAATTATCTCGAGAACTTGGTTGAAATAATGTCGGTGTAGAAGGAATTCGATAAACACTCGAAGTAATAGTAGGGTGCTTTATTTGAGTCAACCGCTTCATCGCTTGATTTTTTATTTTTATCGCCTCTACCATCTCATTTTGCAATCGTTTTATCAAAGTATCCGTGGATTGTATTGTAGCTTCTAACTCTTGAATGTTCTGCTCGAGAGAAAGATGAGTTTCAACTTTCATTTCTTTAATAGAAGGTACTACTTCTTCCGTATGTTCAATGCTTTTTCTTTTTTTGGCTCCTGATGAAGAAGAGGTTATCGTTTCATCTTCATTGGTTGGCGAAACAAGTCCAGAAGATATTATATTATCCAAAGTTTCATCTAAAAAGCTTACATTGGGGCTAAATATACTGAGAGGAGTTGCTGGGTCTCTGAGTAAATTAATATTTTCACCTGAATTAGAAGACAAATCATCATCCCGACTTAAAAACATATTCGGATCTAATTCAAAAGGAGAAGATGGTGAAACAAGCAAAGGTTCCGTTAATTGCTTTTCAGCATTCACTGGAAGTTCTGCTTTTAGTTCTGTGTCGACCGATTTAGAATTTTTATTTTTAGATGTAACAGAGAAATGTCTCAAGGAATCTTTCGCTAGCTTCACGTGAGTTTTTAAAGATGTATTATCTCCATATTTTTGCCCACAACAACACTCATAAGGTTTTTCTTTGGTATGTTTTCGCATATGTCTTGCTAAGTCACGTTTGTCTACGAAACATTTACCACAATCTGGATATTCACAAACATGCCCCTTACCTTTCTCTAATAAAGCTTCTCGCGTCAGATGAAGTAGTTTATGGTGTATTAAATTACTAATATTGGTATGAGTAGAATTGCAATCCTTATGATCACATTTAAATGGCTTTTGAGAATGTATTGACCGAGGTTCAATTGATGGCTTTAGCACGATAGCTTGGACAGAATGTTCCAATGCCATAGGCTTCTTATCATCATAAACAATTTGAGAATTTGTAGGCTTAAATGGTGTCGACGCTACTTGCGAAATATCATCATCAGTTGGCGAAAAAATTCCAAAAGATGAGCTACCATTAAATATTTCATCTGAAAAGTTTACATGGGGACTAAATATGCTGAGAGGAGTTGCTGGATTTGAAGATACATTATTATTTTTTTCATCCGAATTTAAAAACATATTAGAATCTAACTCAAAAGGAGAAGATGCTGAAGCAAGTAAAGGTTCATTTTCAGCATGAACCGGAAGTTCGGCTTTTAGTTCTTTGTTAATCGACCCAGGTTTCGTCTTTTCAGTCGCTTTACTGCGGTGATGTTCAGGGTCGTCCAGAAGTCGAACGTGTCTTGTAAGATTAGAATTTGTATTATATTTTCCCCCACAAATACAAGCATAAGGTTTTTCCTTTGTGTGGCTTTGCATATGTTTTTTTAAAGAGTCCTTTCTTGCACAAGTCTTCTCACATCCTGGATAGGTACAAGGAATTCTCATAGCCTCTTGTACTTCTGGGGGTAAATGCTTAACAGAATGACGTTTTAAGCTACGTTTATCGGTAAAAGTCTTCTTACAATTCTCATGATTACATGCAAAAGTTTGTTTTGGTTTCTGCGCAGAGTTTCTTACATGCATATCTATCTAGGGCCTCGTTTTGAATGTTTAGAGACTACATTCGAACTTTCTTCATCATCAATCGTGATGACTTCATTCCGTTTTCTTTTATTTTTAAATAAAACAAAGGAATCACAATAATAAGAATGTTCTAAATCAATCGTATGCCAAAATCGTTTGAGAAAATCACGGTTAGTGTATGCGCCTTTAGAATCTTGATAGTCGTACACAGCAGGAAGACAAACAAGCGCAAAAACTACAAATCTAAGGTCAAGTAGGGGTATGTTATAAAGGATACCAAAGCGTTCCAGACTAAGTGCTTTTCTTTGTAAAAAAGTACAGCCTATTTGTGAAAGAAAGTCATTTTCTCTTGGAGAATTACCACTTTCTAATATTTCTTGCAAGCATCCGATTTTTTCAGGGAACTTAAATAATAAATTATTATCATTTCTTACATCCTTAACATATGAAAGAGATTCTCGATAATTAAATTCTCTCCTTTTCTCATTCAATGTTTTGAAAAATTCCCCAGTGACTAGGTTATTCCACTGCTTTAAGTTAGGAGGACTTGCAAGCGTTATAGTCCTTTTGCAGGGCTTAATGTTCATTTTCTGTAAAATAGAATTAGTGGTATTAAATATTATTTTTTTTTGTTCTTTTGGAGGCAAAGAAACAGGGACTTCGATTTTTTTCTCATCTTGAACTACTGGAGTTGGCGCTACAGATTGTGTGGGAATAGGAGATGTCGTGCTTTCTACAACAACCAAAGGTTTTTCTGGATTTCTTGGCGCAGGTTTTGTCGATGCTGGCTGTACTAAAGCCCGAGTGGGTTCTAATGGCGTAGGCTTTGTTTCTTCGGTAACTAGGGGAGATAAGGGTAAAAAATCAATACTTTCACCCGGAATGGGAGATAAAATATTGTTACTTAATCTATTAGGATTAGGAGATAAAGTATTGTCACTAAAAAACGTATCAAAATTAAACGTTCTATCGAACTCATCGAAAGAAAATTCAAATGGAGGCATATCTGGACTTACTTTATTTTCGATAACAATATCAGGTTCGGTTTGTATTCCTGTACTAATCGAAGAGCGCTTCTTTCTAGGAACAGTTTTTACTTCCGACGGGCGCTTCTTTTTAGGTGGCGTAAGGCTGTAATGTTCCCGAGGATCGTCCATTTCCGTAATGTGTTTTTTAAGACTACGATTGTTTGTACATTGTTTCCCACAAATACAAGCATAAGGTTTTTCACCTGTGTGCACACGCATATGTACTTTTAAACTGTCTCTTGTGGCAAGAGATTTATTACAATGTTCACAGGCATATTTTCGACTTTCTCGCGCTTCCTTGGATAAATGCGTGACTGCATGACGTATTAAGCTAGTATTTCGGGTAAAAGTTTTATTGCAATTCTCATGATGACATGCAAAGGTTTTTTTCTGCGATCTTACTTGCATATCTATCTATGACCTCGTGTTGAATGTTTAGGGACTATATTCGAGCTTTGTTCATCATCAATCGTGATGACTTCATCCCGCTTTCTTTTATTTTTAAATAAAGTAAAAGAATGAGAATTTTCTAGATGAATCGCCTTCCAAAATCGTTTTAGAAAATCACGGTTACAGTATGTGCCTCCTAAATCTTGATAGTTGTAGACAGGAAGACAACTCAACGCAAAAATAACAAATTTAAGGTCAGATAAGGGTTTATTATAAAGAAAACCAAAGCTTTTCGGATTTAATTCTTTCATTTCTAGAAGAGTAAGACCTATTTGTGATTGAAAGTTTTCTATTGAAAAAACACCTTTTTCTAATATTTCCTGCAAATATCCGATTTTTTCTTGTAACTCTTCTAAGGAAGTATTATTAATACTTGGAAGAGTTTCTGTGTAGTTAAATTCTTCCTTTCTTGCATCCAATATTATGAAAAATTCCCGATTGGATAAGTACAGATTCCACGAAAATAAATTATCAGAACTTGCTTCTGAAATAGTCCTTTCGCAGGGATTAATTTCCATTTTCTTTAAAACAGAATTTGTTGTATTCAAAGTAATATATTGTTGTTCTTTCGCCTGCAAAGAAACAGGTGCCTCGTTTTTTTTCTCCTCTTGAACTACCAAGGTAGGTGCTACAGATTGTGCGGAAATAGGAGATGTCGTGCTTTCTGCAAAAACTAAGGGGGTTTCTTCTGTGTTTACTTGCGTACTAGTCGAAATGGGCTGATGCTTCAGAGGATCGTTCGCTTTCTTAATGTGCTGTTTAAGAATCTGATTCAATTTAAATCTTGCCCCACAACTACAAGCATAAGGTCTTTCTTTTGAGTGTGTTCGCGTATGTAATTCTAAACTGAAGTTTGTTGCAAGAGATGCATTACATCCTGGATGATTACAAGCAAATCTCATATTTTTTCGCACTTCTTTGGGTAAATGCATGACCGCATGACGTTTTAAAGTGAACTTTCGCGTAAAAGTTTTATGACACCCCTCATGATCACACTTAAGAGTTAGTTTTTTTCTCTTTTTGGGAGTTTGTTTTTGTTCCTGATTTTCGGAAGCGATTGAAACACCGCCCCTTTGAAAAGCAGGCATTGAAACAGGGACTTCGTTTTTTTCTCATCTTGAACTACTGGAGTAAGTGCTACAGATAATAGTGGAAAAATAGGAGATCTCGTGCTTTCTGCAACAACCAAAGGTTTTATTTTTATATTTCCTCTTGCATGTGCTTCCAAATGTCTTTTAAAATCGGATTTATCCTTAAAAAATTTGTCGCATCCCACTTCATTACAAACATGTCCGATATTTTGTGCTAATAACTCAACTCGCGTCATATGTACTTTTTTATGACGATTCAAGGTGCAAATTTTGGCGAAGCTTTTTTCGCAATCTTTATGATCACATTCAAAAGGTTTTTTTGGATCTCTTGGCGCAGGTTTTGTCGACGCTGGTTGCGCTGAAGCTCGAGTGCGTTTTCGAAATGGAGTAGGTTTTTTTTCTTCGGGAACTAGGGGAGATAGGGGTAAAAAATCAATACTTTCACCCGAAGTGGGAGATAAAGGACTAAAAAATGGATCAGGATTAGGAGATAAAGTATTGCTTCTAAAAATTTCATCCAAATTAAACGTTTCTTCGAACGCATTATTTGTGATATTCAATGTTATATCTTTTTGTTCTTTCGGAGACAAAGAAACGGGAACTTCGTTTTTTTTCTCATCTTGAACTACTGGGGTAAGTGCAACAGATAATAGTGGAGAAATAGGAGATGTCGTGCTTTCTGCAACAACCAAAGGTTTTATTTTTATACTTCCTCTTGCATGTGCTTCCAAATGTCTTTTTAAATCGGATTTACCCTTAATAAATTTGTTGCATCCCACTTCATTACAAAAATGTCCGATATTTTGTGCTAATAACTCCTCTTGCGTCATATGTACTTGTTTATGACGATTCAAGGTGCAATTTTGGGCGAAGCTTGCCTCGCAACCTTCATGATCACATTCAAAAGGTCTTTCTGGATCTCTTGGCGCAGGTTGCGCTGAAGCTCGAGTGCGTTTTCGAAACGGAGTAGGTTTTTTTTCTTCGGTAACTAGGGGAGATAAGGGTAAAAAATCAATACTTTCACCCGGAATGGGAGATAAAATATTGTTACTTAATCTATTAGGATTAGGAGATAAAGTATTGTCACTAAAAAACGTATCAAAATTAAACGTTCTATCGAACTCATCGAAAGAAAATTCAAATGGAGGCATATCTGGACTTACTTTATTTTCGATAACAATATCAGGTTCGGTTTGTATTCCTGTACTAATCGAAGAGCGCTTCTTTCTAGGAACAGTTTTTACTTCCGACGGGCGCTTCTTTTTAGGTGGCGTAAGGCTGTAATGTTCCCGAGGATCGTCCATTTCCGTAATGTGTTTTTTAAGACTACGATTGTTTGTACATTGTTTCCCACAA
>Ga0207079_1032_pt1 | contig 26128 bp, 9 predicted proteins | sample Alteio_BWMinHeat_61_FD_153525 | JGI IMG/M metagenome (GOLD analysis project Ga0207079, IMG submission 153525) | Enriched cells from forest soil in Barre Woods Harvard Forest LTER site, Petersham, Massachusetts, United States -... | ecosystem: Environmental > Terrestrial > Soil > Temperate forest >...
TCGTAAGCCGCCACCACAACAGGTTTCCATGTTTCTATAGTATCCAGCGAACCCGGGGAAACACCGTAAACACTGACACTATCATAAGCACGCTTGTCGCTTACCGTTGCCAGCACATCGCCAAGGTGGTCGGTAAGCTCGTATTGCTTCTTGCCCAGCACATGCTGTGTTGTGTATATATCGGTGAAGGTATTGCCATACAGGTTGGTGCTGTCTGTTTTTATCACGTCCTGGTATTCGAGGCTGTACCACGGCACAGGCCTCCAGAGCCGTACAGTATCGGCCCATGTGTCCGGGTATGACCAGGTAAACCCTATCTCATCGCCATAATAGTTTTTGATGCCCAGCCTGCTGCTACCGTAGAAGTCGTGCTCTGCCAGCCCGAACTGGTGCTGTACCAGCCATGACATTGAAGTAGATATGGAACTGATGCTAATGCCCAACGCACCGCACGCTTCGTAGGCATATGGCAATAAACTAAGTGCAGGTATTGCGGCTATGGCACTATCGAGGTACGATGCACCAACGATACTTGCAAAAGTATCCAGGAAAACAGTTGGGTTGGCATTGTACGCTATCGTCATTAATTGTGCCGGCGAACTGATCTGCGTCAATATATTGGGCGTGCCGGAATAATTATTGAAGAACGTCGTTATCCTCCTTTTATTACCATAACCGGCAAGGGCATACTGTACATTCGCCTGCATGAACGGCCTGATGGCGCTGTCAGCGTATAGCAGTGTATCTAATCCTATCAGTCCCATGTATTGCCTGATAAAGATGGTGTCCTGCGGTACCATGTCCATTATAGAGCTTGCAAGAGTCCACGAGCTAATACTGTCGTCCTGCAGCATATCCACCAGTGTGTCGCACGAAAGCCCTGTTACACTTGTGTCGTAAAAAGTATTTACCAGCGAATTAAGAACGGTATAACCGCCGCTCACACTGCACAGCAGTTTCAGCACATTCGTCCCCTGGGCAGAGTCGGCTAATAACCCCGACAGAAAAGCGGTACCCCCTGCCGGGTCCTGCTGCGTGCTGCGGGTCAGTGCCGGGCCGATAAAGGTATCAATCCCGCCAGTCTCAGAGTCGACCATCAAAGGCAGGTAGGCCGGCGTATTAAAAAGCACATCCTGGTACAAGCCGGGGCTGTTACTCATAAAGTATGATGCAGGACGGCCTAGTATGCCACCGGCAAAGGTGCCATTATGCAACCCATAATTGATAACAGATTCGCGGAAGGGCGACAAAGGCGACAGGTCGGGCGATACAAAGCTATTCACAAATTGGAACGTGCCGCCGGGAGCTGCTGCACGCAGTGCTGCGCCAACTGTAGTTATCCATGCCACAGGCGAAGCAATACCATAAATCTCCTTTTCATGATAGATCGCTAGTATATTGCCCTGCGCATCGCGCACATAGTAGTCGTTGTTTTCTGTATACCCGCTCACAGAGCCTCCCTGTGTGAAATATTTCGCTACACGGTTGCCCGCTCCGTCATAGGTGAAGGACATATTGTTGCTGCCAGCATTGTTCTGGGTGTAGGTTACTTTGTTATACAGGTTCCACTCCACTGTGTCCTGCCCGTTCACGAGGTCTTTGGTTGTATTGCCGATGGCATCATACTGGTATCTGTTGGTGCCACTTGTGTAATGTTTTATATCATTACTGTCCGCATAATTATTTGGCGAGTAATCATATAGCTGCTGCACCTGGTTGTTGATCACACCTGTTGTAGGGTATACATAGCTCAGGCTGTCCATCAGCAAGGCACCGCTTCCGGTATTGTTGCCGTAGCGCACCAGTTTTTGTATGTTGCCGTCCATGTCATACTGGTAGTTGTTATGGAAATCACCCAGTGCACCCAATGCATTGGTCGACGTATTAATACTTGAGTAGGCCGCCGTCTGTATCCTGTTCAGCTGGTCATACATATACTGCTTATTCAGCCGTTTGAAGGCTGCTATGCACTCCGTTTGCCGCGATATATTGCCGTTGAACAAGCTCTTAGTTTCCGGCTGCACATAAGATATGGGTATAGAAGATATAGGCTTGTAGTCGTTCGTGAAATAATCTATGGAGTATGCCACCGCGTCTTTGGCTGTCACGTTGTTGCCAACAGCATCCTGCCCCATGTCAATATGGCTGTTCAGCGTATCGCTGTTCATGGCTTTCAGCCATCCTTGTATGGTGTAGGCATAATCTATTCCCTGCACATTCAACTGTCCTTCCTGAATCCGTGCCAGCGGCCCATGCTCATAATAGGTGTAGGTTGCATCCTGCTGCCAGATAAAACCATCATTACTTGTTTGCACCTGCGTTATACGATTGTCCGCATCGTATGCATATCTTTGGTAGAACTGGTCTGGCCAGCCCCTGTTATAGCTCAGCATATTCACCTTGCCGCTAATGAGGTCATAATCATAGTCAACACGTTTGTAGCGCTGTTTTATTTGGTCCAGTGCAGGGTAATCATGGGTGAGGGTCTGCACATTCCCTTCCATATCGTAACTGAAGTGGGTAGCGTAGGTGTAATGGGCATAGGCAGTATCAGTCACAGCAAGGCTTTCAAAGTATTTAATACAACTCATCCGCTGTCGCAGATTCTGCTGGCTGCTCAATCCCATCATCGTATTGAGGTTCTTAGCCACCGTATCATATACACTCATTACCGCATCACGGCGGTTATTGGAACGGATATACCATACCACACTGTCGGCAGGAATTCTGTCTACATATTCCACAACATACGGGTCAGGGGTATATAGGTAGTATGTAAATCCTCCATACATGCCACCTGAAAAGCCCGCGTAATAACAATAATAACACCCACCACCAAAACCCAGAGAAGAAGTGAAAGGATCGAAATACGGGCACCCTAATTTTACCTCTCCGGTTTCTACAATGCGGTTCTGATGGTCATAGATATTATAGGTATAATACCCCTGCTGCCCCTGCTTTGCGTTTTGTGAAAATATCATCCGCCCTGCAGCATCGTAAAAGAAACGGGTTTTGCCGCCATCTATGGTTTGCTGCCATGTCAGCTCATTAAGCGTATTGTAGTTATAGTTATTGATCTTGGTATAAGTTGGTGGCGTACCCGTATATGCCGTATTGTTTATCCGCGCAGTATCCACTTCTACGAGATTATTCCCAACATTAGGGATAGGCGTAAGCCCGGCAGGCGGCACGGTAAATGCCAGGTTGCCGGCACGGTCATAATTATAAAGTGTATAGGCAAATTCCTGGTTTTTATATCCAAGCTGCATTTGCTCGCTCACAGCACTCACTACATAACTTCTGAACTTTCCTGAAATAGAATTCTTAATCGAATCAATATACTGGTTATAGTTGGCTATCCCATTGTTTATGGCGGAAAATAATGTTTGCCGTTCGCAGTTATCAAACGTATCTGTTCCCGGATCGTTAAGGCCACCCGGCGCTTGTCCCAGTGCAACGTTTTGCAGCTCAATGCTATTCCCGATCACAAAGTCGCACCTGCCGGTAGCCTGTATGGTATCCGTAGTTCCTGACCGCACGAGATCGAGTATAAAGGTTCGGTTCAGGCTATCACCCGGAGTGGGTATCACTGCTACTTCCTTGTACTGATATTGCAATGGCCCTGGTATGTATGCAGGAAACGAAACATATACATTATACATGGTATCGCCTGTAGTAAAATACCTGTACCAATAACTACCGTCGCTGCATATGTAGTCGGTGATATTCATGCTACCGGAATTGTAGGCCGTAGTATCCTTTACCTGGTGGAAGATACGGCCGGGAGGTAACACGCCGTTTGCGTAGTTTAATATATGTGTCAACGTATCGTATAGCCTGCCGCTCATGCCTGTGTTAAACAGGTACAGGTTAGTAAAGTTTCCCCATGTATTTCCTTGCGCATAGTTGGGCAGATAAGTAGAATAAGATGATATACGGGACGTAAGATATTGTGACTGTATAGAATCAATGACCTGGTAAGACGGCAAAGACTGGTAACCATACACATACTTTAAGTAAGATTGTTTCTGCGGTTTAAAATAATCTGAGTTGATGGTACTTTCATAGAACGGCACGAACACAACTCCGGGAGTGCCATGGTTATACAGGTAAGCAGAAATTTCATAAACGTCCTGCGACACTTTGTAGGGAGGAGTGCCGGTTTGTGCTACAACATCGTAGAAGCTCTGCATCACAAAATGCCCGCCCATCCATACAGCTTTGGAATATGGCCCTACAAATCTTACTGTTGTTGTATCAATAATGAGCGGTGCAGTGGTATCAGGGTTAAACGATGAAGGATTGCAATAAAGGAAGCCTATTTCGCCGGTGGTTTTTAAGTATGAAAAAGCTGTATCAACTATTTTGCTCACATAATGCGTCGAAGAATAACTGTGCAGTTTGTTCTTATACATCCATAGTTCAGCATGTGGCACACTGTTCAGATTGACACATACAGTTATCACAGAACCTGCACTGTCCCGGTAACAATTATCAAAAGAATAGGAAGGATCCACATTATCGAGGGTATCAATAAACGCAACCATGTCAGCCGTATTATTGAAAGTAAAAGTAGTGTAGCCTGTATACAGCGGTATTTTCATACTGTCGGCAAGGGCGCAACTTTGTATGAATGTTTCGTAGTCAACGCTGCTATAGGTTTGCGTCAGGTTATAGTTCAGGAAATTGGTCAGCATCACATCGTAATAAGGATGGTCGCTGCCTGATATACCATATGCAAGCAAGGTATCATTAAATTGTGTGTACAGGCTTCTTAACTGCGTACAAGGAACGCACACAGCCAATGGGTTGTTCATATAGGTCATCGTCTGAACGCTATCCACATAGCCGTTCATGGTGCACGTAGTGATCACCCCGCTGCAATTTTTAGTTACTGTAGCCACAAAACTGTATTCATTGATCAGCCCGGCAGAAGATTGCATAGTCGGTATGGAATTGATACATGCCACGGTTGTAGAAAAAGTGCAGCCGGGTGATGCAAAAATATTGCCACACACGGGGGAATGGAGAAATACGTCTATAGTATCTCCACCCGCAGTATGATAGATCATTAACTGATATAACTTCTGAGATGTTGTATATATAGCAGTTACAGTTACTGTTGTGATACCACCAAGAGCAAGCCCTACGTTGTTCTCAAAGGAATTTGCAGTATTCAAAGTGTATGGATAAAGCGAGCCCGTATGAATGAGAGCGCTGTCAACAGCACCCCTGTTGAGGAAAGTACTCAAGTCAGTATAAAAACCAGCAGGCAGGCAATCATTAACAGGAGTTGGCTTCTGTGCTCCAAACTGGCTACAGTCAATTATGTATGGATTGCACAGATCGCTCAGGGCAACGCCGCTACTGCTAATGGCATGCATTATCTGCTGAGATGTAAAATTACCTGACGGAGCAGCCCCTGACTTGTATATGCTTATCAGCGTGTCCATGATCTTTGTCGCTGTGGAGCTATTGCCAGCTATGCAACCGGACAGGTGCGCCATAATGGTATCTATTTCACCATAGGCCAGCAAAGAATCTTCTGCATGGTACAATATCAAAGTGCTGTCATATAGTACGGTATCACTGTAATGACCTGCATAAGATAGCCAGTTTGTACCTATGGGTTCTGCAAAGGCTGAATCATAAGTGCTTGGGGATACGCTTAGTGGAGTTGGGGGAGGCGGTAAAATAGCAGACGGATCAAGGCTCATACGGGCAAACGCGCAATGGGAGCATGAAGTCCCTGCCCTTGTCTCTAACTCATTAATAATTCTCTGCCTGTTAGTAAAATAGAGGCTGTACAAGTTATTGAAATAATAATTCTTTACCGCGGCATTGATCAGCAGGCGGTGAGTTATCTCATAATTGAACATATCTGAATAGCATTCCGCAGACACTATAGAATCGCTGCTATTGCAGTAGGCATTCATAATGATGAATGTATCTAATGTTATGAGACCACCTGGAAAAGTACGGAGCGAATCTGTGGAGAGCCCAATGGATGTCAGTGTATCGGCTATGGGGTCATGCGCTATAAGGCTATCTAAGTAAAAAAGACCAAGGCTTTGAGCAACTGTCACATTGGGAATGGCCAGAACTTCAGTTTGGAAAGAGTCATTAAAGCAATGACTAAGTTCACAGTATTGTGGGTGAAGTGGTAGCAGTTCCTGAGCGATCGTATAGTTTTGCACTGCAATGGCTGTGTTATAGACCATAATGAACGAATCAGTACGCATAGTTGTCAGCCCACTATAAAATACACCATTTATTGTAATGGTATCCTGTAGCGAAGGTGCTGTGCAAGTATCCTGGTAACGGTAATGCATTCCAAGTGAGTACGTACATAGCCCTGCATTATAACCAGATTCTACGGTATCGTATGAAGTGGAAGCAATGTAAAAGTATTTAGAACGGTTAAACACAGTTGTATCATTGAAAATCAATACAATCGTATCTCCGCTTGGTAAAATTCCAGTTAAAGTAATATTAAAAGTGCCAGATGATATTGTTATTGGTATTTTGATAATAGACTCAAGGGAATAAAAGGTTGGTGAGTAAAAAAATGTGTCCTGGGTTATCGTTGCCACTGGCACTCCGCCAACCCTAATACTGCCGTTTTCAGCATGTAAATTACTGCTAGCTGATTTTATAACATCGGTGCCTCTGATAGTGTAATATGCAAACGGGTAAAAAAAATGGCCTTTAATCGAATCAATATTCTCAGTTGGCCAATAATATAAAGTAATTGTGGCGACAGTTGTAATAGTATCAATGGTAGCACACGTATCAGGTATAGACAATATTATACTACCACCTCCCGTAGCCGGTATTGGGTTATGATTTTCCCACAAAGAGTCATCAGTAGCGCCAAGAGGGTAATAGCAATAATTTAAGATAGAATCAGTATAATATCTGGTGAGATGCAGTGTATCCGACAGGCAGTTCAAAGAAAAAACGGAATTGTTCGTCCCAACAACATACCCACCCTGCATTGAATATTGCCCATAAACCGCTCCCGGAAACAACTGCTGCATCATCTCCCATTTCAGTTTAGAGCAAGGGGTGCTATCGGCGTTGGCAGTACCCATGCATGGGAAAGTAGCGTTGTCAACGCTTTGCTTAATAAAATATGGCTGCTGGAGATAGCAACTGTCCGTTAAAGTAGCATAATAGGCATTGAGGGTTGTATTTACATCAGAGGGATAAATAGAAAGTGTCTTATGCACATGATATGGCGCAGCCTTAGCTCCGCTGAAAAAACCAAGGGGCGCACTGTAAGTAATAGGAGTGCCTAAAGAAGAAACGCCGTCTGTTCCAACTGTGGCGCTTTCCGTTAACTGGCTTATACCGCACTGGTTAGTAACATAGGCATTAAAGTGCCCTGCTATTGTAAGATACTTGCACCCGGTGTTAAAAGGAGTAAAGCTGTAAAAATATTGCAGGGAGTCTGTAGTTCCGTTCACTTCATTGAAGTAATCCACGTCGGCGGTTCTTGTGCCCGCTATGGTATCCACTGACTGGCTGCAGGTAATTGGCGACAGAAGATCCTGTTTATAGAAATTGGCTCCGGGTATAGACATAGGCAATATGGCATGAGAAGTGTCCGGTCCAGTGCCAATCATTGCTGAAGCCATCTGTTTGCCATGATAGTCCTTGATAGACATGGATAGCTGACGGTTGGGATCATTGCTCACCGTCATCATATAGAAGTTAGCCCAGCCTATATTAGTTGAGAACAATGCATTCAGGTCCATTTGCGACGGGCCGACATAGGCATTGGAAATAAAATTAGTATCGCCTATCTGGAGGCGCGGCCCGGCTCCGCCCTGCTGGGCAACCCTGTCCGCATAACCGGGTTGAAACACAGTCTGCACAAAAGGATAACCTTGTGCATCCGGTATATACCGGTTAAAGTTACCGAGGGAAATATCAGGGTTTCTATGCGAATAGTAAATGCTGGCGAGCGCATTGGTATCAAGGGGTGCGACAGGAGGAATTGAGTCAATGCAAACTGTAAGTCCTGAATCAAAGTCAGAGGCCCTGTAAGGCATATGTGTCAGTGCATTAAGGTCTACATTATGCTGGTAGTTGAAATAATTACTGGTTACGGGTGCGGGTAGCGTCTTAATGCATAGCCGCCCTTCATAATCATATACATTATCCGTGACGATAAGCTTGTTGGGGCTGCTATTGAAACGGGTTATACTTTGCCTGTTTTTTAGCAATCCATCATAAAAGCTTAGCACATTCTTATACTTCCCACCCTCAGCAAAGCTGACTGTATATTGCCAGTTCAGGCTGTCATTGGTATATGGAGTTGTTATGGGCATTACAGCCATGGAGCCATAGCCAGATAGAGATCCAACAGTGGCCGTATTTGGGACATTATTCGACCAATTTCCGTAAATAGGATATTTAAACAGTGAGGAGTCAGGTCTGACGGCTCTTACCCGGTATATGATATATCCATTTGGATAGATACATGGGATCGTATAATTATTCGAATTCAGCCAGACCCTGGTACAGTTATTAGTGAAATTATAAGCCAATGATGACGATGAAATAGGAATACCGATACCTCCATATGGAGATACATTATAGTTGTCGACGTACGTCCATTCCAATTCGTAGCTAACAGGTGTGACGACACCTATGCTCCACAACAAGTAAAGATTATTGTTTGAAAGATAAGCAGTATCAATAGTAGGCCCCAGCGTCCCGGTTCCGTATGGCGCTTTATCATAATGCTGCGTAACAATTGAACCTTCAAACTGGAAATTCCGGTATCCGGGGTCTGATAGCGGAGGAGCCAAAAGCGTACCGGAAGAATCGCGGTATAAGCCGGTATAAACAATTATCATTTTTAAAAAGCCACTGTATTTTTTCCAGTTCTTATTCTGGTATGGCGTATTATCTGTTGTATTATTAAAACTAATAGTCAGTGTATCGCTGTAAGAAACGAATGTATGTGCTGTATCGGCACTGGGATACCCGATTACTGTGTAAGTAAGCCGGTAAGTATATCCAACAGAAGTCAGGTAATCCACCAATGTATCCAGATCATCTACTTCAAATTTTACAAAATCATTGTTGCTTTTTAAAATAAGGCTATTCCCCCATGTTGTTGGGTGGACCCTGATGGAATCCCAGTCATTGCACCATACGGTCATGGAATCAACCGAAGAAGGAAAACCACGCGCGTATAATGTGTCTCCGCTTACGATCTCCGACACTTCAGTAGACGAAAAATTGAACGTTTGAGCGGAAATGTTGTTACAGCACAACAATAACAGCCCTATCCACCAATACCTGGTTCCTTTTATCAGTTGCGATACAGTACGTAAATCCATGAAAATATTTTTTACATTTTATCAGATAGTTTGTAGTCATTATATTTTTTCAATTCGATCTTTGCATTTTTATAAGAAAAGAAATTTTCTTCCTTATACTTACTATTATCAGTAATCTTTTTAAAATCGCTGCACTTTATTTTTGTTTCGATCACCTGGATACCTTTATGTGTATTTTGCCAGGGGTGGTCTACTGTCATGCTATAGCTGGCAAGTAGGCGGCTAACCGTGTCGTATGCAATTTCTATTCTCTGGGTTATCTCTTTTTGCGGGAATCCAAGCGTAACCTTGAGGGTATCACCGCTCCACTGAAATTTTTTAATTTTTGCTTTCTTTGAGACGACAGAATCAAGAAAAGTAATAGCAGCCCCATTCTGGAAAATGTCCTTTTCTACCGTCGCTTTTAATTTCTTATTGTTGTCTTTGTCCAGGTTCACAATAACCAATGTTTTTTTACGATGGTCTGCCTTATAAAACCAATGCCCAGTGTATAGAATGGTGAAAGCATCGCAATCATTAAAATAAAGCTTGTCGTCGTTATCGAGACAAGACGTACCTTTAAAATGGTCTTTCTCACCGTTGGGAAAGCTTGCATCCATCACATAGTCATAACCAAGGTTCCGAAAGCTCTTAAAATCTTGGACGAGCCTTTTTAGTTCCAGTGCAGTGTCCAATACCTGCGCTTCAGCACAACCTGTAACAAGCAAGAGCATAAAAATCGTATATATAAAACTGTTTCTGATCATCTATTATTATTTTGGATTCCCGCTCCGTGATTCAGATGCAGTCATAATGCCTTTTGTTGTTTCTTTTTTCACCCGCACTAATTTTCCTTCCTGGTCATATTCATAGATTGTCGCAAAATTGTTCTCATCCAATGTGGCCATCAATTTTTCACTGAACGGATTATATACGAATGACTTCATATTGGCGTTGGATGGAAAAATCCGTACATCATCAATATAAAATCCGGTCGGCAACTGAAACTGTACGGAAGTAGTTCCGACCGGCAGGGTAAAAGTGGCCTGTACCTGTTGCCAGCCATCAATAAGATTAGATACCTGGGTAACAGGAACCACCGAACTTGTGCCGACCTTAACACCAACAGAACCGGATAGTGAATAATTGGTGGTAGTGGAGGACGGACCTCCTAACTGATAGATCCAGTAAGATGCGATATAGGTTTCTCCGGGGTTTAATTCAAAAGGCAGGTATTCATTAGCAGAAGTAAATATATACGGTGAAAGAGGATTATTGATAAAATAATTGTTATAATTATTTATCATTCCGGTGTACACATTATTATTAACAGGTACGGTCAGGGGATAATATGCACCACCAGATGGAATAAGCAATGAACTGGCACCGGTATGTGCTTGTGTATTAGAAATAGCGGGGCCCGATGTAGGGGTAATGTTAAGTATGTTATAGACGGAACCTATACCGAGGGAGACAGACGCAAAATTATTAAAAGGAGAATAAGTGTATTTCAGGATATTAACTACCGGTTGTAAAAGGTTGTAATCCTCAAACCCGTCAGCAAATATTTCTCCCTGTTTGGCATTGGATGCAACGGCTATAGGCAACTCCTGATTATATCCGAATACGGCAGTTGAATAAATGCCCACCGCATTTACATTTTCTATTTCTTTGCCGTCCGGGGAGTACTTGGTAACTGTCCGGCTTTTATGCCAGTTCTGGTCTGCAAAATAAGGTGCAAGGTAATTGTAGGGCGACAGGAAACAGCTTGTTGGCAACCCGCTTGGCGGCGCAAACAGGCCGGTTGCATTGAACAAGCCTGAATTCCGGGCAGTAACGCCTGAGTAGTTACGGGGGGCTTTGTATTCATAGTCCGTGAACAGGCGCCATTCACCACGTTCCCCAATAGCCCACGGATTTACCGTGTCCGCATTGGCAATATAGTCGTGCAGTATCATGGTATTGGAGTCCGCAAATGTTTTGGCATTTAAACTGATCAGGTTAGTCAGCGAGGTATTTAAAGCAGATGTGGTGCTGCTAATAGGATAATCCATGGAAGTATAACTTTCAGCATTGTCCTGCAGCATGTTTTTTTGCCCTGAATTGATCACTTCTATACTTACCTTTTTCAGAGTATCATCATAATTCCAGCCAGGTGTGTTTATTGGAAAACGGGGAAGCACATTTAAGCCAGTACAAGTTTTCAGATAAGTCACGTAATAGGTCATCGTATAAGGTCCGGTAATCGAATCGTCAACTGTATGTGTTGAAACGATAGTATCAGGGCCTCCATAATAAAGGCAGCCAAGCCCACCCATAAGTGAACTATGTCTGCAGAAGGTATCGGGAATATATTCAGGAACAATTCCCAACACCCATCCTATTGCATGGCGTTTGATGTTCAGTGAATCTGTGTAGTAAACAGACAATTCATCGCCGGCAACTAATGGCGATGTATTGCCCATGTAGAGTGTTCCGACATGATGCGGCCCCACTACGATATATCCGGTATCTCTATACTTAATATTATTATAAGATAACCCCATGCCCTTGTAGACCCAGTATGCCGGAATATTGGTTGAGTACTCTTTATCCCTGAATTCATTAGTAATCGAAGTCACTATTGGTTGCCCGGTATTGGGATCATATATCTCGTTCTTTAGTGTTGTTTGCGCACCTTCATTATAGGATTGCACATTATCCAGTATGCCATATTGCTGGATTACTTTTGTGACCGTAGCAGACTGAAATTCATTCGTAGCCGTATTTGTCCAGGTAAAACCGTAAGGGATGGGCACAGGTATTGGGATAATACAAGGGATGATGAAGAAATTAAAGTTGTAGTTATAGGTCGAACTATTGGTTACTTCATCTTTCTGCCTCGAATCCATGGTCACATCTGCTTCAACGCCCAGTTGCCTGTTGCGCAACACCATGCTGCCCCCGATATTCTCCAGACATGGTACGTAATTATTCAACTGGTTGCCGCTCTGCCTGTAGTTATAGACCTGGTAACTGATCGGCTGAAGAGTCTGGCTTGCGGGATTATATACGTCGTGTTCCACTTTCTTGGGTTTACCGTGCATATCATTAAAGATGAGTGTGTATCCCTGTTTAACCGTGAGAAGATTATTCTGGTTGAAAAAATCAAAATGAGTGGAACTGTTTTCATCAATAGAAGTGGCGATTACCTGCGCGGGAAAATCCTTTGCTGTATAAAACTGGTATTGATCAACTCCTTGCGATGACCTTCCTTTGCTTGCGTTTATACTCGTTATTGTAACGGAACTATAGCCCACTTGGGGTGAGGGGAATAATGTTTCTCCTATTGGCGTCTCCTGGTATAAGTCGACGGGGTCATTCGGCGGCCAGCTGCTGCCTGACTGGACAGTGTATTGTACAGGTTGGCGTAGCGGGTTCTCATCACCTCCAATCATTGGTTCATAACTGGCAACCCCGCTGCTGATCGTACCGTAGAGAGGGTCTGCAATGGTATAATTGTACTGCTTGCCATAAGTGGCATTCACTTCATTGCCGCCACTCAGTGTTTGCCATTGATCCGTAAATGACAACGACTTTACCCGCTGCCCACCCCCTTTTTTACAAAGCCCGACGCTCTGAAGCCGAACATAGCTCTTATTTAAGTTCACCACCTGTCCGCCGCCCTTATTTACGAGATATACAACAGGGCTTCTGCCCATACTGACTAACTCACCAAATGAACCTTTCAACCCGGAAAGTATATTTTTAAGGTCTGACTCATTAGGGTCAGATCCTGGAAAGATAATTTGCGGAAGATTATACCGGCTGACATTCATAGCAGTATAAGTTACCGGATTGAGATACCCGCCTCCTCCGGTTGGCTTGATTGCCGCGAACTTTATGTATCCTTTTGTCGTATCAACACTGCATTTTCCTACATCGGTTACATTCGCATAACCTTTTATTTGCTCAAAAGTGTTGTTACTTCCCGTAAGCCGGACATTGAAATTGAAATAAACACAATTAGGGCCGCCGCTTTTGAAATTTGTGCCAAGATAATTTTGTGCAAAGGTCAGGTTGCACAGTTCATTTGCGAGCCTTCGGGAGAAATAAGCATATAGGAATGGGGAATTGATATCAGTGAATAACTGGGAGCCATTCACGTAGTTGGTACTGTTACCTATTCCCTGTACCATGAACATTTCATTGACAGGTTTATCCTGGACATAGGCATAATCATTGCTTTCAAAATTCGCGGAAATGACACCACCGGACGGTAAAGTGATGTTATTCAGTGTCCATGACGCCGCATAAGTATTGTCTGCAGCATCATTTTGGTTTACATAAGGGTATTCATAGTTTGTAAAACCGGAATTACTGGGTTTGTAATTGCCCCATCTATCTTTTGAAGCAAGATTGTAGCCTGGATTTTGGCCATAACCAAACTGGTAGGGGCTAATCATGCTTTTCATGGAATTGCCATAGCTGAAAAATATTTTTTTCAAAGTAAGCTTGCCGGAACTGCCATTGAGGACACCATTACATAAAGAGTTATCATACGCAAAATATACACTCTTGACCGGAACTGCGGTTGAAGCATGGATATAACGGTCGTGCTTATTATATAGCTTTATAGAATCAAGTTCGTATGAAAAAGACCCGGCTGATTTATAGCCGTTATAGATAGATCCTTCTCCATGATTTAATAAAGCATTTTGAATGCCTTTCGCATCGCTCCGTTGTGATGTATAAAATTCGGCAATGAAATTTTTAGTTTCTATGGAATGTAATATCCATTGTTCCCTTGAGCCACAAACAAAACTCCCTTTATCATCAAGCGGGTCGCTCCAGAACCCCTGGTTATACTGTGCGCTGTCAATAGTTGACGTATAAGGCGCTACCCACCGGTAATCACTATCAGTCCGGGTATAATTAAATTTTGTAAAAGATCCGAGATCGTCATCGGTAATACCATTGCCGGTAACATCCAAATAATCTGAAGAAAGTACTGCAGAAAGTAAATAGCTATGTGCATAAGAAGGCGTCACCGTGCTGCTGTAGTAATTATCACGCCCATTGGGGTTGTTTGTTGTAGCATCTGTGCTGCCGATAGCAACCAATCCATCCCCAAGATTTGCTTTTGTACCATCAGCGCTGAACGTAACTTCCCTTTGCACATTATTCATGGCCGGAATGCCGTAAACGTACTTCCTGCCATCTTTTTGTACCTGAACAATTTCAGAAACCTGGTCTTTCTTTCTTTGGAAGTTCCCAGTGCCAATGCGGCTTATTGCGTTAACAGAAGGAGTTGGATATGAAAAGGCCGGTGCATAATTTAGAATAGCAGGGTTTGTGCCCACACCGCTTACCGTATCTTCCTGTGCCGTGTGGTAATAAATAAGGTTAGCCCTTGGATCGCGTTTTGTCAAAGCATTCGGCTTCGTCACTGGCAGGCTTTGGGCGGCATCAGGTGTAATCGCATTGGTTTGTCCTATAGCCAGAAAATAATTGGAATCCACTTCCGTGAGCTCACCTGCCTGCTTGAAAAAGACATTTTCATAAATTTTGCTGGTATCATTCCTCGTAAAACCCTTTGACGTACCTGTACGTTGATATTGCGCCCACGGTCCGGCACTGATGATTGTCCCGGAATTATTATAATCAAGGCCGGCTTCAAAAGTTTCACCCAGGCCAATTTCTACCTCTCCGCCCTTACTTGTGGAGCCACTGGTTACATACGGGTCGTACACATTGCCAAAATCGTTCCTGAATGGCCGGAACACCCCCCCCGTTCCCTGGCCGCTGACACTATATATGTCATAAGTCATGTTAGCGGGCGGCAGGTACTGCATGCTCTTGTTAAACATCCCGTCTTTATCCCTGGTAAAATCAAGAACTGATTTATTGCTTGGCGCATTTTGCATGTACAAATATCCATAGGCATCCCTGGATGCATCATTGCTATAGGTTAGCACGTTGAACATAGCATTGATATTGCCATTGAAATACAATGAAAATGCTTCGCCTCCGAGCTTGACGCGCCCATAAATAGAACTCATCGTGCTGCTATTGGTAATGACCGGGACAAAGTTTTTAACCCCAATTGGGATATTATCGCTACTACTTATACTCGATACCCCACCATTGCCATTGCTGCTGGTCACGGAAAATGAAAGGTTCAGGTCTTTAACACCCGAACGGGTGCTGTACCCGCTGCCTACATTCACCCCCACCCCGCAAGCCATATCCTTGCTCATCGTCTGTGACGACGACATACTTAAGCCGGCATTATAATCAATAGATGCACCGGTCTGCGATCCGACACCCATGTTTACGCCTGCAGAAACACAGTGAAACACATTGACTCCGCCACCTAACGAAAAATCACAGCTTACGCCCCTGTAGTTGCTGACATTGAGATTTGCCCCTACACTCAGGTTGACACTCAACACCGGGTCGCCAACACCCGCAAGCTCTACGCCTGCACCTACTCCTACTCTCATTGTCTTCTCCGGCTTAATATTGAAATCCTTGGCAACGGTATCACCATTGAAATCATCCGGCACACCTCTTACTGTCCTGTTGATCGCACCGGGGTTAATGTTCCAGCCAAGGCCCACCCAGCTTGCTTCCTGTTCCATGGTAATGCCACCGTGGTAAGAAATATTCACCGGGTAACCCTCTACATCCAGCAAGGGTATGTTGTAAACAAACGAGCCCGTGAACATGTCCACCATATCCGTCGTGCCTACCGGCTCAAAACCCTGCACTTCCGGCTGGCTTGGCCCGGTAGTCAGTGCCATAGACACATTTGGCGCAACTAACTGGCAGGTAAATACGAACAGTAGCATAAATGCTATATACCTCATTCTCCTGCTACGCCTGTTCTTTCTTTTGCATTTCATAAATATGTTCAGTTTAGTATGTGAGGTCTGGAATATTGTCTAAAATTTTTTCAGCATAAGTAACCTTTATGATCCCGTTCTTAAATACCTGGTCGTTATAAGAAAGCTGCATCTTCTCTTTGGGACAATTGTCTCCTTTTGGCAAATAGAAACCCACGACCATCGTTTCCTGTGGCGTGAGGTTGTAATTATTTTCAAACAGGTAGCTGGCGGGGTGAATGGTGTCTTTGCCATAAAGCAGCCAAATATCGTTTTGCGCCTTGTTGAGGTAATAATCCAGCCGTGTATTGTACTGATCCAATGAGGATAAGCCATACCGCAATAGCGTTGTTGTATTATCATTCCGTTTTATCGAAATATTAAACCATGCTGTACCTGCCAACTCAGCTTTCCGCTTACCTGTGTTTTCACTCATCATACTTCCTTTATTTTCCATCAGGATGATGTAATCGTATGGCTTGTATTGTACGCTATACTCAAAACCATCCACCTCCACTTTTTTTAGCAGCCCGTTTTCTTTTCCGTTTACGTAGCGTACATAGTCTGCAATTTTCAATGTCCGTTTGCAGGCGTCACACATACCCAACAGAATCAATACCCAAAAAATATTAATTGCCTTCCGCATACCTTGTATTTACATATTTGATAACTTCGTTTGTCAGGTCAAAATAATCGTCATTGTATAAAACACTTCCCATTCCATTTGCTCCTATAATGAGGTGCAAATGTTTTTTCTTGCCATAATCCTGTAAAAGAGGATTAAGCCTTTTCCATACTTTCTCGTTGATGTCATGGTTGCTTTGCTCATAGTCTTTCTGGAGTTTAGACTTCATGTAATCATAGCTATAGCTCAATCTTTTTATTCCCTCTTCGTCCGTATGCACTACCTTTGCCATTTCGAGGGCGTTGCCGATACTGTCAATTTGCTTACTTTCCGCCTGCAACTGCCGCTTTGCCAATTCTTCCAGCTCATTTTTCATGTTGTACCCGTCAAAAAGTTTAACGGCATCGACAACCGCTATTCTTTTTGGCTGGCTATTTATCAGCCAGGTGACAATAACCCCGGTAACCACGCACATTGCGAGACAATAAAGCAATAACCTTCTTTCGTTCTTTTGCATCATTGTGTGTATTCAGGATTAATGTACTGGAATGGCAGTTTATATGTGTGACGGGTCTTTGTGGTAATTACCAGCGTATAATGCGCCAGGTGTTTTAACTGGGTCCCGCTACCACTCAGGTCAATGGTATACCGGTTATCCCCGTAACCGGCTTTGAGTGTGCCGGGCGTCAAATTGCATTTCTGCCCATCGGCATTTAAAAGCTCAAGGCTTAAAACGTCTGCCTTGGCATCATCCAGTACATACTTTAACTTCAGGTTGCCTATTGCGAACAAGCGAGTTGCACCCGTCTCCCGCTTAATATCAATATATGACCTGCTTGCCTTGATTTCAGGCGGAATGCTATCCGGGATCATGAACCGCCATGTTTCTGCCCCACCCAACAATATTCCTTTGTAAAAAGCGTCTACAGTCCATGCATACCAGATATTGGTATCCAATGGTTTTGCATATACAGGATATACCACGCTGTTCGTTACCAGGTTGCGTTCATCATACATCGGCTGGTTGCGCATCACTGCGTTAACCGAGTTTTGCCCTTGCTTTATTTCCGCCACTCTTATCCGGTAGGTCAGTTCGCTGACAAATGCATAATTGGCAACCCAGGATAACATCGGGTTAAATACATCCAGTTTTGCATTGTCTTCCGGGTAAACAAGGTTAATCAGAAAAATGTCACTGGATTTATGATACAGGCATTCATCAAATACATTTGTAGTAGTTTCTTTTATTCCGCCGCCCGGCTTAATAATGACACAATATTCAAATGTTCCTTCCGGTAACATTTTGTACATAAAAAATAGCTCCTGTAATGCCGATGTAGAAAACTGCCATTGAGGGTGGATCTCATCGGCTATAAACTGGTTAAGCCCTTGCCTTAAAGTATAGGGGAAGGAATATGACAGGCTAAGGTTGGAATTCCGGTAATGGATAGTTCCGGTCACCTGCACTTTACCTGGCCCTGAAGATTGCACCAGGTAGTTAAAAATATTTCCGGGGGTAATGGGTAGGCCGTCTATAGGCGCCATGTTTATCACAACATTTTGTTGCCCTGCTGCCAGCAGGGGTAATAACGCGAACCACAGGAAACCCAGGTAACGCATAGAAAATAAAATAGGCCGGGCTTGTTTCATTTCATAAATTTTTTTGTGAGTTAATACGTTCAATTATTTTTTAAAAGCTGCTTTTAGTATTCTTCATCTTAAACCTATACAGAACATCGACACTACTGCTATACAAGTTTTGCCAGGCTTCACCCCGGCCCAATTCATATGTGGTATAGCGCAAATTCAACCTCACGGTAAAAGGCTTTTTTACAGGCCTGAAAATAAACCCGCCGTTTATTCCGAACTTGCAAAAGCCAAAGTTTGCAATGCTATAGTCCTGCCCGCCTGATATGCTCAGTTGTTTGCTTAAAACATAACTCCCAGAAAGGTTAAAAAAAGTGGTATTGTTAGGGCTTGTAGCAGGGCCGGCTGTGTCTATTCCAGTAACCTGACTGTAACCGACGCTAACTGAAGCCATTAGTACTTTATCAGTATAAATGGTGGAGACCTGCGCCAGTTTACTGCTGTAGGTGGCAGAATCCATAGTAGTTGTGCATTTGTTGTAGAGAATCATAAAGCGTAAAGACTTTTCATGCATTTTAACGTGGTAGGTGGCCTTGGCCGTCCAAACCGAGCCAAACAGTGGCCGTTGCGGTATATTAAACGTATCAGTGATGGAACGGAAGGTGGTAAACGGTTTATAGGATAGCGCAACGTTCGGATACCTTTTAGAATTAGTCTTGACGTCAAATCCCCACTTGGTGGAAATGGCGGTGCTTCCAAAATTGTTTTGGGTCAAAATATTATACTCTACACCCGTGGTCAGGAAGTGCCGGAAAAAATCGTCCTTTACGCCAACGCGGCATTGTTCGGTGCCGCTGAGTGACATAGGTAGCGTATTATTGACAAAATTCCTCCCGGTCTTATCATAAGATGATTCAAGCCTGATCGCTGTGTTTGGAATATTTCCGTCCAGGTTGAAATGATACGCCATTTTACTTGCCATAGATGGCGGCGGGGCATCGGTATTATTTGATCTTTGTATTGAAGTGGCCGCTTCACCGGCTGCCGTTACATATTTTGAAATAGCGCCATCGTATTTTGCGGAAATAATATGCACCGGCTCAAAAAATCCCGGCGTTGAAATATTGGCATTATTAAAGAATGCGTCCCCGGTCATTTTGCGGTCAGCACTGTATCCATAATAGATCAGCGACAGTTTCTGTTTTTTTATAGGTTTGAAAGTCGTCCGTTCGGAATAGCAGGTATACTTATCTAAGGTTCCATCCCTGCCCACATATTCCGTCTTACCCAAAGTAACACCTGCCTGGCAGATCCCAAGGTCATAACCGAAATCAACCCCTTTCATCTGCTGCCCGGACAATGTATATTTGGATTCTTCTTTGGGAAACATACCTGCATCAAAGTTTGTTATCCCGGCAATAACACCTTTCGCCTTGCCATCCGGCAGAAGCGCATCTCCCTTTTTTGCCATTTGCTTATAGGTCATGTCATCCTGGTTAGTAAGCGTTTTTGTTTTATTATATCCTAATACGGAATCAAAATGGTTGGTATTTTCATTCTGAGCAAGCAGCAATTTGTACTTTTCAATCTTCCTATCGAGTTCTTCCAGCCTCTTTCTCTTAGCGGCAAGCCTGGCTTGTTCCTCAGCCGACTTATCTTTTAGTTTAATTGCATTGCTGTCGGCTGTACCTGGTGCACTTTTCGTGGCTGATGAAACGGTGTCAGTTGAGTCACGGTCGCTTCGCCTGAGTTGCGATATGCCTGTAGTGTCTGTAGCCTTATTCCTTAAATCTTTAACAAGGCCATTTTGCTGATTAGCATTGTTTTGTTTTGATGTATTCGCAGCTCTTGCTTCTTTATTTATTTCATTTTGCAAAGCTGTTCTCTGCCCTTCCAGGTTATTGATAGAAGACATATACACCTGTTGCATGCCTGTTCCTTTTGATCTTGTTTCCGCATATTTGTTATTATAAGAACGCATGGATCGGCTAAGGCCGTCCTTCATTTTATCCACGTCATAGTGTATCCGGAAATAACTGGACTTTACCTGGCTGGTCATATCCTGCGTGGTATACAATCCCTCCATCTCAACTGGAATACCTGATATGTAGGTCTCTAACCGGCCTCTTACCTGAACATAGTTGTTGTCAATTCCTGAATACGGCTCCTGCCCGGAAGCCAGGTTGGTGGTAATTCCGATCTCTCCCTTTGTTTCTTCTTTGTCTTTCTGATCCTGGTTATTTTTTTTGTATTGCGAATACAAGGATGGATGGCCAATGTCAGTATTTACGTTACATGAACCTGCTAATTTATCCTGTCCGGCAATCTGTTTTGATAAAGGCTCTTTATTTTTGACTTCATACGTGCCTGCAAACCAGTCTTCATAGTATAGATCAATAAAGCTTTTTCCATTTTTTTCTATATGTTCGCTTGTAAGTCCTCGCTTGTGCATTGATTTGTCCACCTTGCTCTTTGCGTTAGCTAAAAATTTTCCGGCAGGTGTCGAACCGGCACTATGGTCAACTGTTTTTTCCAGGCGCATACCCAGGAAAGATTTTGATTTGGGAACCAGGCTTTTATTTATATCCTGCCTTACCGGTGAGTTGGGGCTTAGCAGGCTATCAACATCATGCAAGTAAATTGTTCGGATCACCTTATCCCTATTTGCAACTGACAGCATTACTTTATAAGAACCAGGTGGAATGCTTCCTGTCCTTTTCAATATCTCGTAAAATTTCGTGTTATAGCTGGTATTGGTGTCTGAAACGCTGAAATCTATCCTGATCTTGTTAGTGCCTTTCTTAAATACTGTTTTAAGGTTTTGTTTGTCTAAAACAAGCGCGCTGTCATCAGGATTCTCAAATTTATAAAACTGAATATTTAGCAGCCCTGGAAAAACGCTGTCATTGGAATAAAAAACATCCAGCAGCATTTTTTCATCATTATTGAGTATCGGAAAATCAGTATGAATTTTGAAAATTTCTGGAATATCTTTAGCCGCACCCTTTTGCAATAGAATTGCAAAAAAAAGCATAGTAATAGCATGGTGATAGCTCATGTTTTCTATGGGATTTCGAGTCAGGTAATTTACTAAAAGGGAGTACTAACCTATAAAAAGCAATTTATATTTGCAAATAAATCAGTAACATTTTTTTGAATAGTAATGCCGCCGTATTTCGGGAGATATTTTTTATAAATGTTTCACAAACACCTTAATGTATTGCAATCCATGTCTACTCTACGGTTCCTCTAAGGAACGAAATCGAGAAGCTTAAAATGCTTTACTGACAGTCTTCTCGGAAAAAGTATGCAGCTTTTTTAGGACTCGAACATGCCGTATAATATAACTCAGATTGTGGTCTGCATTCTAACAAACTATACTTTTTGAAAAACGCATTTGGGGTATATTATCTATATTCTTTCGATACCTTAATTATTATGTATCCATATATATAACTGATTGATATTTATTATATAATTATAATTTACTATGTAAAAAACCTTTGTTGTAAATGTGATTGGTTTTGCTGAAATTTATAATTCACCATCAACAAAAAAGTCCCACATTTCGTGAGGCTTCCTCTGGACTGGACGAGCGCTAAAAAATTTTACAACATGGACAGAAATAGCCATTGATGAACGCATTAAAGGACTATGCTGAAAGAGGTCTATCCCGGCTTTGTCCAACTGTCCTTTTCTATCTATCGAATCTCTAAGGTTTTCTCTACAGTGATCAAAATTCATTTTGATATTCTACCGATTTAAAGGCAGGCTTTCACCTATTCAATAGAAGTGGTTTCTTGTTTAATGGCTTGCAGTAAGTGGCTGGATATTGATCTTGAAAACCAATTTTGTTCCGCCGTTTACATTAATTTCTAAACCGCTGCCGAACTTACTTAGCCTTTCTTTCATATTGCTTAATCCACTCCCGAATTTATTGTTCTGAGTAAAATCAATACCTACGCCATTATCCTTAATTTCTATGATCAGTGTCTTGCCAATAAAATTAAAAGTAAGGTCTGCTTTGGTAGCAAGTGAGTGTTTCATGATATTATGGAGCGCCTCCTTTATGCACAGAAAAATATTACGTCTTAGTTCCCCATTCAAAGTTATGTCCGGAATGATCTCCGGAATATTAAATTGAAAAAAAATAGACGAATCATCAAAATATTCTGCAGCATATGACCTTACATAAACAATAAAATCATCCAGTTTATCAAAGCGGGTATTCATGGTCCAGATGATCTCTCTCAGGTTCTCAGATAAGTGGCTGGCAGAGCTTTCGATTTTCTCAATTTCATGTTTTGGAGTGATATTATGGTTTATTTTGCCGTTCGCAATTTCACTTAACATTCTTATCGAGGTTAGCCCAGAGCCCAGTTCATCGTGCATTTCTGCAGCAATACGTGTTCTTTCATCGGATACTGCACGAAGCTTTTCAAATTCACTTTTTTGCGTGGCAAGTTTTCCTTTTGTATAAAGTTTAACCACCCATATAACAATTGCAATTCCGAATATAACTTCAGCCATATAAAACCACCAGGACTGCCAGTATGGTGGTGTTATAATAAGAGATAATACAGTGGGTTTATTCCAGGCTCCTTCAGGCCCCTGTGCCTTAACCATAAAATTGTAATGGCCGGGAGGAAGGTTTGTGTAAGACGCATTTCTTTTGAAATTGCAATAGACCCAGTCCTTATCGATACCGTCCATTTTATAGGCATACTTAATTTGCTTCACATTATGAAACAACAGGCACGCAAATTGAATATTGATAAAATTCTCGTTGTAATTCAAATTTATGTCCTTACGGCCGAAAATTGGCTTCTCTTTATTAAAAACAGAAAACTCTGTAATTGATGTTTCCGGGATCTTAATGTGATGATCTATGTTCTTCCGGGTATCTATTTCAAAAATTGCACCGGGCGTAAGCAGGTATAATGAACCTGTATATTTACAATAATGCATATACCGTATATTATCCGGCGGCGGGAAGCCTTCCTCCTCAGTATATAAGTCACTGTGTAGTGTAGTTGTATTTAGTTTAAGTATCCCCATCGCCGATAAAGCCCACAAATTATTCCCGTCATCAATATCCAAATTAGAAAAATAGCACGTGGGCAATCCCTGGCCGGTACTTAGAAATGTGACGGAATCATTAAGGGGGTTTAACCTTCCAATACCATATTCACGTGTTGTAAACCAAATAATACCATGTTTATCTTCTTTAATGTCTGTTACGTACCAGTCAACATTTGATGCTGAATTATTTTTATTTTGTTTGAATTGCATCACAGTAATGCCATCTTTTTCTATTTTATTCATACCCCCGGCTGTACCGATCCAGGTACAGCCATTATGATCTATGCAAATGGATGTAGTATAAAGATCAGTGATCCGGGAGGGCGCCACGGATCTGGTGTCAAAAAAGGTAAATGTCTTTTTGGTAGTATCGAACCTTGCAAAACCTTTACCGTGGGTAGCTAAAAGGATCCCCCCTTTTGAGTCAGGCATCAGGTCTGAAATCTCTGAAAAATTCCTCGGGCTATGATATTTTTTTACATTATTGATGCTATTATTTTTTATACTGAAACAAGCCAGATCCGGCCTTGCACTACACCATATGTTTCCTTTTCCATCTTCCCTGAAGTTATTAATGATCTTGCCATAAGGGGTAAATCCGCTATCAAGAACTTCGTTATGAATTTTTGCCACTAGTCTCCTTAGCGAATCAAATATGGCTATTACTGAATTTCCCCCTAATAAAATTGTTCCGTTATTACACTTATATAAATTGTTATAACGATCAAATGGCTCCGGGTCTTTTTCATTGCATGGAACTATTCTGATCTTAAAATCTTTGACGTCATATTTTTCCAGGTATTTCCCCCCAACCCATACAATACCTTCACGGTCATAAAAAACAACAGCTTTAATGTCTCGTAGGGTTGTAATACAAACCTTGGGCATAAAACCGGTAAAGCTCCCTTCCCGCCAGTTGAAAACAAATACGCCGCTATCAGACATAACAAGAAATGTACTATCGTTGCATTTATACATGTCCCGAAAAACATCCTGATTGTTATTATACGGAAAGAACTGTTTAATAGTATTCTTTTTTCTGTTTACTAATAAGATCCCCCAATTACGTGTTGCGGCAAGCATATAGCCATCCGGCAATAGAAATAGATACGAAACAGTAGCAAGCCCATTTTTATTGTGCTGAATAGCTGAGTCGATAAAGAAATTTATTTTTGTTTTAGGATCATACCTCATTAGCCCGGTACGCGTAGTCATCCATTCAATACCGTCCTCATCTTTTATATAGTCAAGATATAACGAGGGTTTTAGATCCTCATGATAAGAGGCGAACTTTTTTTGTTTCATGTCAAACTTATAAAGGGATTTGCTGCCGGCAAAAATGAGTTGATCATTTTCTTCCGCGCAAATCTTCACTAAGTGACCAGTTGTAAAACCATTAATATTAAAATGTTCAAAACATTCGGTCTCGGGGTGATATAAATGAAGCCAGGGATAAGATAGCGCCCATAACCTGCCCCTATGGTCTATAAAAAGACTCCCGATTATATTAGTACGAAGTGAAATGGTATCAGACGAATTATACCGGTATATTTTAAAATTACGCCCGTCAAAACGAGCCAAACCATTTGAGGTTCCTAACCACAAAAAACCGGAGTTATCCTGTTGTATGCAGTTAATTAAGCCGTCTGGTAATCCGTCTTTTGTAGTATACCGCGTGAGTTGATCATCGATCGACTGGCAGAAAACAGCATGCTGCAGGAAACAACCAGCAACTACGATAATGATGTAATGTTGTAATCTCAATAGTATGATGTTTTTTTAAAAAAGCACTATTTCAGGCGCTATATTTCTTTAAAGCTAAATATTCCTGCGATTATTTTAGTAGTACTATAATACTACTGTCTTTGTGATGTTAAGCAATTAAATGCTGTTACCTTTGCGTTTTCAATGAAAGACGCAATTAAAGTAGCTATTGTAGAGGATGTAGCGGATATCAGAGAGTCCTTACAGACACTGATTGCCGCCACTCCCGGTTTTAGCTGTACAGGCGCTTATGCGAATGCAGAAGTTGCTATTACAAGTATTCCCTGTAATATACCTGATGTAGTGTTAATGGATATTAATTTGCCGGGAATGAGTGGCGTGGAAGCTGTCAGGCAATTGAAAGAAAGTTTACCCTGTATAAATTTTCTGATGTGCACCGTGTTTAAGGATGATGAAAATATTTTTCAGTCTTTGCGGGCAGGTGCCGGCGGGTACATTTTGAAAAGTAGTTCATCTGCAAAAATACTGGAGGCTATCCAGGAACTGCTGGAGGGTGGTGCGCCTATGAGTGCTACAATTGCAAAACAGGTAATAGACTCATTCTACAAGATACCAAAAGAAGTCGTTACAAAACATGCTGAATTAACCCCGAGAGAACATGAAGTACTGCAACTCCTTTCACGGGGCCTTTTATGTAAAGAAGTTGCGTCCCGTCTTGAACTAAGTGTACAGACCATACGCAATCATTGTGCAAATATTTATGAGAAATTGCGTGTAAATACCAAATTAGAAGCCATCAATATTGTTTTTGGCAGAAGAATGTAGCTGGAATTAATTTTCGTTTTAAAGGTGCAAATTTTTATTTGCACCTTTTTGTTTTTATATGAAGCAGATAAATGATAGTATTC
>Ga0207079_1034_pt1 | contig 26057 bp, 21 predicted proteins | sample Alteio_BWMinHeat_61_FD_153525 | JGI IMG/M metagenome (GOLD analysis project Ga0207079, IMG submission 153525) | Enriched cells from forest soil in Barre Woods Harvard Forest LTER site, Petersham, Massachusetts, United States -... | ecosystem: Environmental > Terrestrial > Soil > Temperate forest >...
GCTGGAACTTGATGCCAACCGGTTTGAACACATCATTCAGCCCGTCGTTATTTGGTGTGAACCCGCTTGGTACGCCGTCAAGCACCGTTGTATCTACATATACGGTCACATAATTTGAGTCAAGGCATCCGTTAACGTCAAGCCCGAATACCGTGTATGTTGTAGTATGTGTGGGTTTTGCTATCGGGTTATTGATATTATTGTTGTCAAGGCTGCCGTCATTCGGTGTCCAGTAATAAAGTACTTCACCAGTTGCAAATAATTGTATAGAGTTGCCATACATTATTGTTTGGGAAACGGTCAGGTTACGCACCGGTGCTCCTTGTACAGAGTTGATGATAACTTCATCAGTGACGGGGCAGGCGTCTGGCGCTATTCCCGGTACTGTTATGGTTAACACATCAGTAAAAGTACCGAAGCCACTTACAAATGGGTTCCTTGTCGAAGCATTATCAAGGTTGGGTGATGATTGCGTCCACGAATAGTTAGTGTTAGGTCCTGGTGCAAAACCGGGAGGTGTTGATGAAACATCGTTGGTCAATTCCAACGGCTGAGACAAGCAAAGCGTTGTATCATGGAATGAAGTTACATGCAATTGCACCACATATACGAAAGTAGATTGTGAATCAGGGCAGCCCATTGCATCAGTGACAATCAGTTTAACAGGATACCTTCCTGCTGACACATATGGGTGGCTGGTAGGAGTGGGGACGTTATAGTTAGTTGTTCCGCCATCTCCGAAATTCCAGGCCCATGTGGTTGGAGGCACACTGGCGAATGAACTGTCCCATGCATAAGAAAGGTCTGCAAATGGTACAATTGCTCCGGCATCAAGACATATAGTATCCGGAGTCGGATTAAATCCGGCATGAATGCCATGGCGTAGATCAACTCTTTCAGAAATAGATGCGGCACAAGTGGCATTAGACAACTGTAAAGTAACAGTGAATGTATCGTGCGCATTATAAATATGGGAGGTATTTCGTGTTAACACATCAGCAGTAGCATCGCCAAACGACCATTTGTATGTTGTTGCATTATACGATATATCATTGAAATAAACCGTATCGAAATTACAGCCATAATGCATGTTGAACTTGAATCCGGGAGTGATACCGGGTACTATGGTGATACTAGATGTGTTTTTACATCCCCATATACTGGTTCCTGTAGCAACGTATGTACCACCTAAACTTGAATCAAACGGGTTGACCGAAGGATTTTGCAGTGTTGATGTAAACCCGTAAGGCCCTGTCCAGCTGAAGGTTTCACCAAATGAATCAAGCGATGAGAACAGGTTTAATGGATTGATCACAGGATTGCAGTAAGGTATATTGCTGGTTAATGTGATGACAGGCAATGGATGTATAGTAACCCATGTACTGTCAGAATGCAATGGCACGCCACCTACATATTGCAATACACGATATAAACCAGCATTAGCAGAAGTCGTCGGGAAGATAAATAGTTTCTTAGATGTGCTTGTAAATCCTGCAGGGCCTGACCATAAGTAGGTAGCTCCTGTAGAGTCGCCAATTGCGTTCAGGAATAAAGTATCTCCGACGCACGGGTTGTTATTGACAGCGTGCAGGCAACCGGGAGGCAATAAATGAATAAAAGCCTTAGAGCTATCGTTACAACCCAAAGCAACAGCTTCATAAGTAGTAGGAATTGTTGGCGAAACTATCAGGCTGGGCCCTGTGCCAAGGTATGCATGAGTTGTGCTGTCATACCAGTATATAGTGGAAGCAGAATAAGGTATAGGCGCGTAAGGTGTAGCTGTAACTGAATAAGATGGCCCGGCTATTGGAGTGAACCGCCAGGATTCATTAGTGCAATTATACACAGACGGGTAATCTCTCCCAGGTGCTGCAGTTGCATTCGTTCCGGTCGCATTTTGTACGCCTATGATAGCATAACCGCCATTCCATCCAGCGCATATTGTCTTATGTGCCACATGTACTTCTATAACGTTGGTTGATTCATAAAGGATAATTTGAGTAGTAGTCCATTGGGTAGTGCAGGAAAACATATAAACGCCGCACCAGGTAACTGCCATAGTACGGTTAGGCATAGTGCCTTGCAGTGAATAATAAATAGGTTGCATGGCTACAAGCCCGTTTATATCACACCATGGGCCACATATTGTATTGCGTACGCTTGGATTTCCTAACAATGGAGCGCTGATAGGCCAAGGGTCATAACCGCCGGCGAGTCCAAGATTAAAACAAAGACTTCCATTTTCTCCCACTATGAATTGTGTATTTGTTGCGCCGTAAAACTGGAATGGGAACCCGATGGAAAGTATACCGGAATAAGAATCGTCGCTATACAATCCAATATCTGTAGGGGTGGTACCGGTTACGGTAGCAGTCAGGGTGTACGAATTACATCCACGTATGTCAGTGATTGATACCTGGCTTCTTGCCGAAAAAGTAAGTAGAATTGTTGCTAAAAAAGATAAAAAATATTTCATAAAATCAAATATAGTAAGTTGGGAGGTAACAAAATTCAATAGTCACAAATCGTCCTGCTAAGTTATACAATTTAATATTATCATGATAAATAGACAAGAAAAAGAATAAAAATGGTTGGGTTAAAAAAAATATTATAATGAATAATGCGGTCTGTTTTATTGCATATTTATAAATGAATTAATTTATATGTATCGCGTCCGAAGTAAATATTATTCTTTTATTAGCTTTATTACACTTATATTATTTGCTGATGTTATCTTTACGAAATATACTCCTGCAGGCATGTTTTTATTTAAGGTGATCTGTGTTCTAATGGCGCCATTTTTTATCTCAGCCACGTCGCTGATCATTACTTTGCCGTCCAGATTAGTTATCGTTATCCGGGCCATTCCGTCACTCAGGGGTATTTGAGCTATTATGTTTATAATATCCGATGCAGGATTGGGATGTATACTGATTTCCTGTGGTAACAGAGAAATATTGTCGATACCGGTTCTGCATTTGTTAGTGACATAGACCTTCTTTAGGCTGACTCCACAGGCGAAAGTTGTATATTTAATAGTATCTACTCCAGCAACCTTACCCCGCACTACTCCTCCTGAAGATACTGATGCTACTGTAGTATCAGTGCTGCTCCAGGTACCGCCAGGAATACTTCCGGTAAGTGAAATTATTGAATCGATGCAAACTGTATCTAAACCGGCAATAGAGCCTGAAGTTATTGTGCTATTGAATTTCGCCAGAAAACCCTGGTAGTAAAAAGTTGCGCCCCCGCCCGTATCAAGGAAGCTGCCGGGTGTAGCTATATTATTGGGGCTGTTTGTCCATCCGCATATATAAATGCTTTTATACCCATCGAAAACGCAGGCTGTGGCATTATCCGCTCCGGTCCCGCCATAATAGGTACCCCAGCAATGTGTACCTGAGCTGTCAAATTGCGCAAAAAAACCGTCATAAGTCCCTCCGCCATATGCTGACTGTGTTGCACAAGCTGTGGCAATACCTGTTGTGCTCGTGGTTTGCCCGGCTATATAAACATTATTTGAGTTGTCGACAGCTATCTTGGGGCTTAGATCAAGGGTTTCCGTACCCGGCCCTCCGTAATAGGTTCCCCAAAGCCGCATACCTGTTTGAGGTTCAAATTTAGCTACAAATGCATCATCAGAACCACCTCTCAGGTGCTGGTAGCTGCCCGGTGTAGAGATTGCAGTATCGCTTCCCGTATTCCCAAGCAAGTATATATTACCTGATGTGTCGCATATAACACCACCCGTACTTTCATTTGACGGGCCTCCATAATAAGTTCCCCAAAGCCTGTTTCCTGAGTTGTTGAATTTTACTAAAAAGGCATCGGTCACACCTCCAAAAAGAGGTTGCCAGCTGCCACTTGAAGATATACCTGTACCAGCTGGTGCGCGTCCTGTACCGGTGTCGCTGGCTGTGTAGCCACACAGGTATACGTTGTTATATTTGTCTAAACACATACCGCCTACATACTCATTGCCGCGGCCGCCGTAATAGGTGCCCCATAATTCTACTCCATTAGTATCATACTGTATCACGAAGTCGTCAATGGTATCCGCGCCATAATATTTTTTGGGTTTAAAGCTTCCGGGAGTTGTTACATTAGCCGTATCATCAGTACTGCCGGATATTAAAATATGCCCCAAACGGTCGCACCATATAGAAGCCACTTCCAGGTCATAAGTAACCCCGAAACAACCACCCACATAGGTACACCATTGCCTGTAACCAGCTGCATTGAATTTCCCCAAAAAGCCTACCCATAATTCATTCCCGATAAAATTAGGTATTTGCGCGCCCGGAGTAGCAATTCCTGTAAGGCTATTGGTAGAGCCGCCGATGTATACATGCCCGTTATTATCACATCCAACGGCCGTGGCCCAATCATTGCTTGGCCCTCCGTAATAAGTACCCCATATTCGGTGTCCGGTCGAATCGAATTTCACCAAAAAAGCATCTGTAGTTCCCACTCCGCTGAGTGTGTCATGATAGCTGCCAACTGTCGATATGCTGCCTGTCGGGCCACCATAAGTTAGTCCCACGGCATAAACATGTCCTGAATCATCGCATGCCACATCATATAATTGAGTAGTTGAAGATACCGCGCCATAATAAGTAGCCCATTCCAGTTGTGGGTCAATAACAAGTGCGCCAGATACCTCCACGTCATAACTTAATGTATTACCCCTAAGCTTATAAGATGATGGCGTGATGCTGCCATCAGGGCGATAGCATTTTGGGGCATGCTCCTTTATTATGCCCATAGGGGTCATCGCTGTAATGCTATGGTCATCATTTATACTCAGTGAAGTTTGTCCGTTATATTTCAGCCTTATTTGCGACGCATCAGCGCGCGGGCCTACTACAAATTCATGTTCCAGTTTTCCATCCCGGATCAGTATCATCCAGTCAATGCCCGGATAAACATCTTTGTAAATTATCTTGTTGTAAGTGTGGGCTGTAGTAGCATTAAGGTGTCCGGGCAAATAGTAATTTTCATAGTAGGCCTGTTGCTCACCGCTTATCACTTTAGCGTGCTTATTGGCCCCGATCAGTTCCACATCCATTCGGTATGTTTCAATGTCCGATGAGCTGTTGTTGGCTATTTCCGGTATACTTAGTGGCAGGTATGCATTTCCTGTGGGGTTATTCATTGGATATACCGGTACGCCCGGGAAGGTGCCCTGCTCATCACCACAGGAAATTTTTTTGGAAAACTGGTAATGTAATTGTCCGTTGCCTATGTACACGGTTATTCCGGGGGCCTGTATTGCATACTGTATGTCATTTCTCGGATTTGCATGCTGATCTTTTATCTGCCCCTTATTTTCTACGAAGTAAAGATTTTGCGCTGTGGCTGGGAGGTGGGAAACACTTTGAGCAGTTCCTTTGTTAAGACAAACAAAAACAAAAAAAATGTATAACACAAAAAATACGATCTTTTTCATTTTTAAAATTATGCTGTTAACATATAGCTGATGAATAGCAATGACAATGCTCCGCTGGTTTTGATTGTAGTATACAAAGTTAAAGATTTTATTCTGCAATTAGTCGGGATTAAAATGTTTTAATGTCATGTTTTGCCTGTTTGCCACACTTACGTAATTTTAGCCGGTCATTATTTTATACACATGCAGGATCTGAGGCCATTTTTTGAAGCAAATCATTTTATAGAAACGCCCCGTGCGCAAAACTATCAGGCCCTGCAGTGGGGTGCTAATGTCAGGTGCGCAACCCAAAGGTCTTTTGATTGGGAAGACGCAGATATAATAATTGTCGGCTGTGGGGAATGTCGCGGCGCCGATAATAAAGCGCAGTATAGCAACAGCCCCGATGTCATCCGTGAACATTTATACAAAATGTATTACTGGCATACCGGCATAGTCATTGCTGATGCCGGCAACATCAGGCAGGGGGCTACGCTTGGCGATACCCGTGCTGCATTACTTACTGTATTACAGGAAATACATACAGCCGGAAAAATAGCATTGGTGATCGGAGGGTCGCATGACCTCACGCTGCAGCAATATGAAGTGTTTAAAAAAGCGGAAGAAATGGTTGTGGCTTCGGTTGCTGATATGCTCATAGACCTTGATGAAGCGGAGGAGATAACTGCCAGCAGCTACCTGATGGATATGCTTACCGGAACGCCAAACTTCATGGCCCACTATAGCCACATAGCATTCCAAAGCTACTATGCTCATCCCAGGATGCTGGAAACACTAGACAAGCTCAGGTTCGATTTTTACCGGCTGGGTAAAGTCCGTGAGCATATTGAAGACATGGAGCCAGTGCTCAGGTCAAGCAACTTGTTCAGTTTCGATATTTCCGCTGTGCGTTATAGTGATGCGCCGGCTAATATAAACTGTTCACCAAATGGACTTTCGGGCGAGGAGGCTTGCCAGCTTACCCGTTACGCAGGTATGAGCAGTTTGCTTACTTCTTTTGGTATTTACGGATATGATGACCGTGATGATGCGCATGGCATGACCGCGAGGCTTATTTCCCAGATGATCTGGTATTTTGTTGATGGTTACCTGGTGCGCAAAACAGAAGCAAAGCTTACAGAGCGCGAAGAATTCACTGTTTTCAATGTAGCCTTTACGGACAACGATACCGTTTTCCTGAAAAGTAAGCGCACAAACAGGTGGTGGATGAAACTGCCGGATCATTCCTTTGTGCCTTGTTCTTACAATGACTACCTTGTGGCTAGTAACGATGAAATACCCGAACGCTGGCTCAGGGAGCAGGAGCGGCTTTTATAATAGAATAACCCCTGAAATATAGAGATATTTTGATTGTCACCGACTTACGACTTACCACTATAATGCTGGATAAAAACAATAAAATAAAGGACGAGGAAAAGGCGGTGCTGGTTGGGCTGGTGCATAAAGAGCAAACCGAGGCGCATGTGAAGGAATATCTGATCGAGCTTGCATTTCTTGCTGAAACAGCCGGTGCAGTAACTTTAAAAACCTTCATGCAGAAACTCCCGCACCCGGATAGCAAAACATTCGTGGGCAAAGGGAAACTGGCAGAGATAAAAGAATACGTGAAAGCAAGAGGTGCCACCATTGTCATATTTGACGACGAACTTACAGGCTCCCAGATCGGGAATATTATTGATGAAATAGGTGGTAAGGTCATTGACCGGAGTGATCTAATACTTGATATATTCGCAAGCCGTGCTAAAACAGCACAGGCAAAAGTGCAGGTGGAACTCGCACAATACCAATACCTGCTGCCCCGCCTGAAAGGCATGTGGAAGCACCTGGAACGGCAGGGTGGGGGCATAGGTAGCAGGGGGCCGGGTGAAACGGAAATAGAAACAGACCGGCGTATTGTAAAGGATAAAATTTCCCTGCTCAGGAAAAAACTTACAGAAATAGATAAGCAGGCAGCAACCCAGCGCAAGGAGCGTGGCGCCTATATTCGCGTGGCGCTGGTGGGTTATACGAATGTGGGCAAAAGCACCCTGATGAATGTGCTCAGCAAAGCAGATGTTTTTTCTGAAAACAAGTTATTTGCAACACTCGATACCACTACACGCAAAGTAGTATACGAGCAAACGCCGTTTTTACTCAGTGATACCGTAGGCTTTATCAGGAAACTGCCGCACCACCTGGTGGAAAGTTTTAAAAGTACGCTCGATGAAGTGCGCGAGGCCGATTGCCTGTTGCATGTAGTAGATATATCTCATGCAGGTTACGAAGACCAGATGGGTGTGGTGAATAAAACGTTGCAGGAGATAGGTGCCTTTGATAAACCGGTCATTACTATCTTCAATAAGATGGATCTCTATGAACAAACTGTTTTTGATCCATGGCTTGATGATGATGTAAAACGTGAAATGCTTACGCAATTGGAAACACGCTGGCAGCAGCTTACTGATCATTCTGCCATATTCGTATCAGCTACAGAGCGCCGTAACCTCGACGGGTTGCGCAATTCGATACTGAATAAAGTAAAACTACTGTACGAAGAACGATACCCATACCTGACAAAATTTTACTAGCCAACCTCAGATAAAAACCACTCGGGTTACGATTTTTCGTTTGCAAAATTCTTTTTATCAAAAAATATCATATCTGGTGTGCTGCTCAGGAAACTTATCCACATATGCACATTTGCGGTTTTTGGAGTGAAAAATTTGTTTACTTTTCCTGAAATGCCATAAGAGCATAAAAAGAATTGCCCCATAAATGATCGTTTATGAAACAACAAGTACGCGAATTATTAGTAACAGCAAAGGTGGCGCAAAACTGGCAAAACCAGTTCAATGAAAAAGTTGAAGAGCTAATGTTATTGGTGAATAAAGTAGACACTGATAAACAGGTACATGAAGCAGGTGAACTGCTTGATGTGTATCATAAGACGAAACAAAAACCGATCAAGATTCGCAAAAAAAAGCTAAGTGACTGCTGCGAAAAACCGTTTGAGTTCCTCGTATTCTGTAACTAAACAGAAACACAAATTTTTCTCCCGGAATATAATTGGAATATTCTTTCTGGCAGGATGCCTATCTAAGTTATTTTGTTAACGTTCCTAAGCGGTGGCCCTGTTTATGAAATCTATGAAAGGCCGCATAGTTGTAAAAATTTCCCCTGTTTTCTTTACTAATCCTTTGCCGTTTAGGTTTTCATCAGGTAAGTTGTGCATTACCGTGAAACTTTTCATTTTCAGGTAGTCAATTGCCGGGTTGTCTTCCGTATAGCCTTGCGGTAATGTTTTTAGCTGCTCCCCTTCAACATTTTTGAACAGCGATTTGAATTTTTTATTATCAATGATCCCTTTGAATTCCTTGAAGCCATAGTCAACTTCTTGCCTTACAGCTTTGAGCATTGGCGCCTCAGGCATCCACAAGCCGCCTCCCGCAAAGCTTTTGTTCCCCGGTTCCAGGTGCAGGTAGTAGCCCGCTCCGGGAAATTTGCGCCCGCCTCTACTGAAAAAAGCACCAAAATTGGGTTTGTACGGTGTTTTATCTTTTGAGAACCGCACATCCCTGAAAATGCGAAAAACGCAGTCTTTGGCCTTTTGCTCTTTAAAAAAAGGTTCTGCCACGGCCAACCCCTTTAATATTTCATCCACTATGGATTCAAAATTTTCTTTGGCGGCAGCATAATCCTCGCGGTGCTTATCAAACCATGGTTTATTATTGTTTTTGGCCAGTTGCTTAAGAAAGGTGATTGTTTCCGGTTGAAGCATACAGTTTGTTTTTTTCTCAGGTCAAATTTAAAGAGTATAAACCAAAAAAATAACAATAACATTATTGTATTTTATGATCTTCATAGCTATATACAATGATTTTTGTAGTTTTATTCCCCCGCACAAAATAGATAGCTTATGTTCATTGTGTCGCTTTATAATTTGAAAGGTGGTGTTGGCAAAACCGCTTCTTGCGTGAATTTCGCTTATATGGCTGCCAAAGATGGCTATACAACTTTGTTGTGGGACCTTGACCCGCAAGGCGCAGCCAGTTATTATTGTAAAGCGCATGCTGCGGTAAAAAGCAGTGTTAAAAAATTAATGGAGCATAACCTCGCGATCGGTGAAGCTATTGTGCGTACCGAATATGAAGGCCTTGACATTATCCCTGCCGATCTTTCAGCTCGTAAGCTCGATATACTGCTCGATGCACAGCATAATTCAAAAAAATATTTTAAAAATCTGCTTAAAGACATATCCGCTGTTTACGATTTTGTTTTCATCGACTGCCCTCCCGGGTTCTCCAATGTTGCCGATAATATTTTTTATGCCTCAGACGCGGTTTTGATGCCGGTTATTCCCACTACACTTTCCGTGCGCACGTACGACCAGGTAAAAAAATATTTTGAAGACAAAGAAATGGACCTAAGCAAACTTATGTGTTTCTTTACGATGGTCGACGTCCGGAAGAACATGCACAACGATACCATGCAGCAATTATACAAAGACAAACGTTTTTTTGAGCATTACATACCCAATCTCTCTGATGTAGAGAAGATGGGGGTGAGACATGCTCCCGTGGAGGTTTTTGCACCGTCAGGTTATGCCGCTATTTGTTATCGTGCACTATGGAATGAGATAAAAGAGGGCGTGCTGGAATGATCCTTTTGCCATATTGCTATATCTTTAACCCGCAATAAAAAATGCGCTCCGGTAGGCAATGCCAACCATTTTATGGAAACTACTGATATAACTTTAAAAAAACTTTCAAAAATAGCTATCGTGGCTCTTATCATATTGTTGGTAGGGGCAATAATATTTTTTAGAGAACGTATTTTTTTCGCTGATGCTGCCTATGTATCATTCAACATTATTAACTATTCAGATCTCGCTATTCAATGCAACCGCTATGGATCTTTTATTACACAAATTGTTCCATACCTGGGCCAGCAGTTTCATTTGCCATTAACCTCGGTTTTGATTAGCTATTCTGCCAGTTTCTATTTATTTTATCTTGTCGTTATAGCCATGCTGGTATACAGGTGCAAACAATATGGGCTGGCTGTATTGGCTGCGCTTTATTATTTCTTGATTTTCAGTGATTCCTTTTTTTGGATAAGCGAAATACCCCAGGGCATAGGATGGATGTTTTTGCTTTTTGGTGTAACGATTTCGCTCGGTAAAAAAAAGGCGCCATTCATATTGATAGCTTTCCCTTTTATTATATTGGCGTTTCTGACAATTTCTACGCATTTTGTTATTCTTATACCTACAGTTTTTTTATGGGTGTATTTTATTGTCGAAAAAAATAACTGGCCTTTCTCCTGGAAAACAACAATATTGCTAAGTTGCCTGCTCGTGGCAGTTATTGCCTTTAAATTTATTTTGGCTTTGTCCGGCGCACAGGCAGCAACGGGTGATGGCCCCCATTTATATGGCGTCACACACGTTTCGTTTAAAGACATTTTTAATTCTTTTGCAACTCCGGTTGTGAGAATGTTTTTTTATAACTGCCTTGTAAACTATTGGGCGGCAACCCTGGTATTTATCATTGGCATAATCAGCCTCTTTAGAAACGGGAACAAGATTTTGGCTGCATGGGTTTTGGTGTGTTTTTTAGGATATAGTATTATTATGGGACTTACTTACGGGGATCTTGATCAAAATGTTCTTTTATTTCACATAGAGAGTGAGTGGACAAGTATCGGGGTCATTATGGCTACGCCGTTTGTATTTGGGTTTTTACCAAAGCTGAAGTTGGCTAATGCCTCAATACTTTTAACAGGCATTTTTATTGTACGGTTGGCATATATATCCACGGCAATACCCATGTTCACATGGCGCACCCATTTCCAGGAGAATATTCTGGCGAAAATGAAGGAGAAGGGAATAACAAAAGTGGCTTTATTAAGGGAATATAGCATTAAGCCAAAATATTTGCTTGATTGGTCAAGTTCAAATGAAAGCTTACTGATGTCAGCAATGAATGGTGATATACCCAACCGTACCTTTGTTTTTATTGACAGCTTATATAATGAACCAGTTAAACAGTTGATAACTACCGGGAAAGGTTTTTACAATATTGGAGACATGCTGCCGCTCAACGATCTAAAGCATGAATATTTCAACATAGACACTACACAGCCTTATAAGGTTATGCTTTATGAAGATTTAATAAAATGAGATCGCACATGTTAAATACTACCACAAACAACCTTTCCCGTTATATATACATACTGTGCGCGGTGTTAATGTGCTATGCATCATTTTTCTTCTATCCCCGTTGGAAAAACGCTGGTACTGAGGCGGCAATATCCTGGGATGTCTCCGGTTATTATTGGTACCTGCCTTCAGCATTCATTTATAAAGACATAAAACACCAGTCTTTCAAAGATAATATTCTGAAAAAGTACGGCTCTACCAATAACGACTTTCAACAAGGGATGCTGTTAGACAACGGCAATTATGTCATGAAGTATGCTTCAGGCATGGCGGTTATGTACCTTCCGTTTTTCATCGTAGCGCATCTGGTAGCAGGGCCTTTAGGCTACCCGACTGATGGCTTTTCGCCGCCTTATCAGTTTGCCATTCAGTTTGGTGGGTTATTAATATCCCTTATAGGGTTGTGGTATTTGCGAAAGCTGTTGTTGAATTTCTACACAGATAAGGTCGTAGCTATAGTTATGGTATTACTGGTCTTCGGCAGCAACTATTTGAATTATGCAGCTATTGAGTGCGGCATGTCGCACTGCTGGCTGTTTACAGTTTATGTTTTCCTGCTGTTGAACACAATGAATTACTACCGCACTTTTAAACTCAAATATGCGGTGCGGATTGGCTTGCTGGTTGGCCTTGCAACACTTACGCGGCCTACAGATATTATATCGTGCCTCATTCCTTTATTATGGGGTATGGATAGCTTGTCGTTCACAGCTATAAAAAAACAGTTCACCCTGTTTCTTAAAAATTACAAAGGGTTTTTGCTGGCGGCTATCTGTGCTGCATGTGTTATTTCTATCCAGCTTATTTACTGGAAATATGTATCAGGCCACTGGCTCGTATATAGTTACCAGGGGCAGAAACTGTATTTCCGTTCTCCCAATTTCGAAAATTATACACTCAGCTATCGCAGTGGCTGGCTTACCTATTCGCCTATGATGGTGCTTGCGTTTATAGGCATTATTCCTTTCCTGTTAAAAGGCAAAAACAAAGTGGCCATACTTACTTTTTTCCTGCTGAACTATTATATAGTATGTGCATGGAACATTTGGTGGTACGGTGGCAGGGCAATGGTGCAGAGTTACCCGGTACTGTTATTCACGGTTGCCGCGCTGGTAAGCGCAGCCTTAGATCGTAAGATATTGCTCTGGATATTAACTCCGGTAGTGCTCGTATTTCTTTACTTCAATATCTGGATCACCTGCATTTACCATAAAGGGACTATTTACGATAACGACTGCATGTCTGAAGCATATTTCTGGAAGGTTGTGGGGAAGTGGAGTGTTCCCCTTAATACTGCACTATTAAAAGAGAACCCCGACATGTATGATAGCCAGCCAAAGCAGATGACGCTTATTTACGAAAATGATTTTAAGAACGACTCGGGTGATTATTTTGTTCTTCATCCTTCCGACATGCTTGCCGGTAATATACCCGCAAATATGGCTCTTGGCAATACAGCAGCTGACATTCATTGGCATGATACCTATGTGGTGATTGCCCACAAGCCTAAATCATTACACCTCGATCAAAACCATCAAAATAGCCCTACCTATAAATTTGCTTTTCCAGGCAAAGATGCAAAGTGGTTAAGGGCGCAGGCAACCTTTCATTGTGAAGCAAAAGAATGGGAAGGCTGGAAAATGGCTCAGTTCATTGTAAGGCTTACAGACAAAGGAAAAATTGTAAAGGAAAACATGGAAAGAGTATACCGTGTGCTTACCGATCAGGATACCAAAACCATTAACCTCGATGTGAAGCTACCTGAGGCAGCCTGTGATTCTGTGCATATTCTTTTCTGGAACGGCAGCAGCGACAAGCCGATATGGATAGATGATCTGAAAGTATTTTCTTTTAAATAAGAATGCGCTTTACCGGTTACCCGGGTAAAAGTATTTATACATCTTTTCTATAAAAGACCCGCTGTAATTGAATCCTTTAAAGTTCGCCGGAGTATATAATGCTACAACGCAGTCGGTGTTAAGCATTTCTTTCGCCCAATCCAAGTTCTCCATTGGTCGCATCGGCTCATATCCTGAAAAAGAGCGGTCATTCCATGCCTCATTAAAATAATACCACACGTCCCATTCTTTGTTTATGCTATGCATCAGCCGGTTATTTACCCATGTCCATACAAAACTGTCACCTATATATATTGCTGAAGGTCTGGTACGGTTCCCTTGATAATTGTAATAATATTTTGGATAGCTGAATCGTTCTTTTTTGAATTCGCTGATCAGGTTTAATCCTGCGGCAAGATCGTCGTCTGTTCTTTGAGGGGCGTAACTGTATTTTATAGAATCCCATTGCACTTCGGGCATTTTAATGTTTCTTACCCGCTCTAAATATTTTATCAGGCTGTCTTCTGCCAGCAATGAGCCATATACGGTCCAATGTGTTCCCAGCGGAGAAAAAAGTAAATTTTTAGTGGTGCCCTTCATTGCCATAAACCATGCATTGAAATCAAGCAGGTGTATTCCTGCTGAGTCTCCCAGTCTTTTAAAAGCAGCATAGTTGGTGGGGGCTTGTTTGCCTTTTATGTCTAAGGCAGGGGGAAATTTATCAGGAAAGTAATAGGCTTTTGATGGCGCGAAAATGAATACAAAGGTTTTACCAAGCCGTTCCAGGGTGTCCTGTATTTTCTTTAATTTATTTATCTCATCATTGGCTGCCTCATTGCCTATGTAGTCATACCCAATATACTCGTCAATATAAAATTGTTCGTATAAATAATCGTCTTTGCCTATCACCACTCCATTAGCATGTAGTTTTCCATACAGCCAGTAGTCAAGCTGGTTGCTGAGCCTTACCAGATCCGGCCTGCAGCCTGTATTGTCATTAAGGTAGGCATTCTTTTGTTTCTGGTAGCTGCCTTCCCACCATTTATCCCAGTTGAATGTTGAATCTCCTACCACTGCGACGGCGCCATTCACTTTACCACTTTCAAAAAACGACAGGCTTTGCTGCAGCAGCGGAAATGCGATGATCAGCATCAGCAAAATAAATAACCGCCCTCTTGCCGTTTTAAAGTCCATAGCCCTAGAATCTGAAGTAAATAAATGGGTTAAAAGAAGAGGTGGTTATTCTTGCCGCGCACAAAATACACAGTATGGTCATGACAAAGGCCATGATGTAGTGTCTTCTCAGGGAATAATCGCTGTAGAATATTTTCTTTTGTATCCAGTCACCCCATTTAGGCAAAGTGAAAAACGAAAATAAAAATGCAATTACTAAAACAGTGAGATACTCCTTATCAGGATGCCAGGAATCAAGACTGGCGTGCCACTTGAACATGTGTGATATATAAACTAAAGATGGACGAAAATATTCTACCCTGAAAAATACCCAACCTATTAGTACAACTCCGAAGGTATAAACGCATGCAGCCTTTCCCAACTTTACCAGCCACTTGCCCAGGAAGAGCCGTTCCATGATCAGGAAAAATCCATGATAAGCACCCCATATAATAAAGCCCCATGCAGCGCCATGCCACAACCCTGATGCAAGAAATACCAGCCACAAATTGAAGTACAACCGCCACTTGCTTTTCACCCTGTTGCCGCCAAGCGGGATATACAGGTAATTGCGCATCCAGTTGCCTAAAGTGATATGCCACCTTCTCCAAAAATCAGTGATAGATACTGCCGTGTACGGATTGTTGAAGTTTTCGGGAAAACGGAAGCCCATCATCAGCCCCAGGCCTATAGCCATATCTGAATAGCCTGAGAAATCGAAATAGATCTGGAAGGTATAGCTGATCGCGCCAAACCACGCTGTGGCAGTGCCCAGTTCGGGATATTTCATGGCAAATATCTGGTCTGCTGCAGCGCCCATTATGTTCGCAATAAGTACTTTTTTTCCCAGCCCTATAAAAAAGCGGTACAGGCCACGCAACTTATTCTCGGAAGTTTCATGATCTGTATGATCGTATACCTGGTCTGCAAATTCATGGTACCTGATAATAGGCCCTGCTATCAGCTTAGGGAATAATATGATATACAACTGGTAATCCCAGAAATTGCGCAGTGGTTTATGTATTCCCCTGTATACATCAACAACGTATGTCAGTGTCTCAAACGTGTAGAACGATATACCGATAGGCAACAAAAGCTTCTCCCATGTCAAAGGCTTTGCACCTATATGCTGCAACACATGGTTGATGTTCTCTACAAAAAAATTGCTGTATTTAAAGTAAAAAAGCAGGCCCAGGTTAATGGTCAGGGAGGTGCACAATAATACCGTACGTAAACGCTTTCCTTTTGAGGCCGCCATCCACCGTACCACATAAAAATCAACAACGGTAGTGCCGAGTATAACAAAAATGAACAATGGTGCACCCCATGAATAAAAGATAATACTGCCACATAAAATAATGGCATTTTTATATCTCTTATCAGCTAAATAATAAAAGAAGAAAAATAACGGCAGAAAATAAAATAAGAAGGTGATGCTGCTAAATACCATACCGCCTTGGTTCAATTAAATCTCAAGATGAGAAAAAATATGCTTAAAACCTATAGCCGGTAATTTTTTACTTTTTAAAAATGCTTTCGGCTGATTCTTTGGCTACATTATCTATTTTTGGGCTTCACATTTTATGTACTATGCAGTTAATGCTAACGCCCGATATTCCGCAGTTGTCAAAGCCGGTCACCTATACCGATAACATAATGCTTACCGGCTCCTGCTTTACAGAGCATATCGCTGACCGGTTACAGCAGCATAAGTTTAGCGTTTTGTCCAACCCGCATGGTATCCTGTTTAACCCTTTAAGTGTGGCAATGAGTATTGATAGCTATATGGACAACAAACAATACAAGCAGGACGAACTTTTTTACCTGAACGAGCTGTGGAACAGTTGGGATCACCATACCCGCTTCTCTCATGTTGATGCCGAATCTGCTTTAAAGAATATAAACCACGCTCAATCAACGGCTGCAGCATTCATACAAAAAGCAGATTGGGTAATTATTACGTTAGGCTCTGCTTTTCAGTATTATCTGAAGGAAACAAGCAGGCCGGTAGCCAACAATCACCGTGCACCTGCACAATGGTTCGAGAAAAAGTTATTGCCTATTGACGAGATCATAAATGCGCTGAGCCATACATTGCTCAAACTGTTTGCAGCAAACCCTTACGCACAGGTATTATTTACCATCAGCCCTGTGCGCCACATTCGTGATGGTGTTACGGATAACAACCGCAGCAAGGCCCGGCTTATAGAGGCGGTGCATACGTTGTGTGAGCAATTTGAAAAAGCACATTACTTTCCTGCCTATGAACTCGTAATAGATATCCTGCGCGATTACCGCTATTACGATATTGATTTTTCGCATCCTAACTACCTGGCTACATCCTATGTATGGGAGCAATTTGTGAAGGCCTGCATCTCTCCGTCTGTGTACGATATTATGCAGCAAGTGCAGGAGATCATCACCGCCCGTTCGCACCGTTCCCGCTTTCCTGAAACAGACATACATAAGAAATTCCTGGATAGCTATATGGCAAAGACAATAGCGCTAATGGATAAATATCCTTATCTCAATCTCAGCGAAGAACTAAAATATTTTTCAATGAAAGAAGGATAAAAGCTTGAACCCTTCATCATAATATCTATCTTTTTCCGTATCTTTATGTAATAATATTTTTTATGCTAATTGAACGCACAAATGATGAGGTAATTATCCGCCTGCCAGCCGATGTTGATACGAAAGGTCTGCAACGGGTTATTGATTATTTGTGCTACAAAGAAGCTACAACAAAATCTAAAGCTAAACAAGCTGATGTTGATAAGCTGGTTAAACAAATTAAAAAAGGCTGGTGGGCTAAAAATAAAAAGCGGTTTGTAAAATCTGAAAGCTAAAAAAATAGTCATCAAAAAAATTATTGTAGATACCAATATTGTCTTTAGCAGTATCCTCAATACTAATGGGGCATTAGGTGATTTGATCTTCAATTCCGAAGACATTTTTGAGTTTTATAGTTGTGAGTATATGCACTATGAAATTGAGAAACATCATTCAAAACTCAAGAGCATTTCCAAACTTTCAGACGATCAACTTGCAATAGTATATCGTAAGCTTTTATCCCGGATTAATTTTATTAATGAAGAATTAATTCCTGAGAAAAAATGGGTTGAAGCAAAGAAACTTATTTTTGAAACAGACATTGATGATATTGATTTCGTTGCGTTAACCATACACCTTAAAGGGTTTTTATGGACTGGCGACAAAATGCTTTATAATTGCTTAAAGAGAAAAAATTTTACTAAAGTATTAACGACAAAAGAGCTGCAGGATTTAAGAGGAACTTCATCAAAAAGATAGTCTAAGTTGATACTATTGATCCTTGATTTTTTGTAATTCAATATCTCTTAGCAAAATTTTCAACTAATAACCTTTACTCAGGAACAATACCTGCTTCTTCATCCTTGCTCTTTTTATCCAGTATCACCAGCAACGCCAGCGGGATATAAAACAGTGCTGCAACTTTATGTGTCTCTATAAGTTCTGAGAAGAAATTATTGATAAAGCCTACGGCTAAGGTCATGGCAAGCCCTATAGTGACGATGCGGTAGAACCGGTCCTTAAATCTATGGTATATCCGTTGCGCCTTGGCGAATATGGCATAGATGAGTATGGCATAGAGTACCATAGCAGGCCAACCCTGCTCCACCAGCATGTACAGGAAATAATTGTGCGTGGTGGAGTGTTCTTTATTCCTGCTCACATAGGTTTGGAAAGTGGTTACTGCATAAGGCTTGTAATAATAATAAAATGCGCGTGGCCCATATCCGGTTATTGGCCGGTCCTTGCTCATTCTTATGGCGGCTATCCATCTGTACAAGCGCTCCATAGACGACATATCCTTGCCGCGGAAAGTAGCAATGAGGTGGTCTGTAAAGTTTTTGTGCATGAAGGTCTTATTATAGTCGGGCCTGAACTCTATATATTTGTTATTAGGCACCATGTAGCACATCAGTAAAATGATCAGCCCGTAAAATGCAGGCATGATAATATTGACCAGGCGGGCACGCATAGCCAGGCCTATGAGAATTGCAAAACCAATACCAATAGCTGCTGCGCGTGCATAAGAGAAAATAATACCCACAATAAATATGAGTATGATAATGAGTAGGGGGAACCGCACAAAAAAGCCCTTTCCTTTGGTCAGTGGCCAGGCTATGAGCAGTAAGGGGAAGAACATGGATATTACTGTAGAATAGTCAACGTGGTTGTAATATAATCCGCTCATTGACTTCTGCACTTTATCAAAACTAAAATGCAGCATGGCGTGGTGTATCACTATAACAATGATGGTAACGAGCATGGGTATCAGCAGTACCAGGAACCCGCGCACATAATCTTTTTTCTTCCGGAATATCCATAGCGGAAGAACGAAAAAGCAAACCAGCAGCCAGGATTTCGCCAAAAGGAATTTCATGGAGAAAAACATCATTTTGGAAAAAATGACCGCCACTATCGTCCATACGAACTGGAGTACGATTATAAATACCAGGTTATCGCGCCACCACCATTTCGGCAAACTGTCGGGATTTCTGGCGAAAACAAGGGAAAACAACAACAGGAACACCCACATCAACGGCTCATCAGGGAGCGTTATAGAAACCGTATCATTGCTAAGATCAAGTTGGATGGACGCCGGAATGGTAAATAAAAAGATCCAGTATGCCGCCTGCCAGTTAACGCCTACCAACACAAAGTATAAGAAAGCTAAAGGCGCTATGAGTATAAAATAATTGCCCGTGTATGCGAACAGGATAATAGTGATAAAGAGTACACTAAAAGCCGCAACATGGAACCAATTATTTTTTATCGCACCGGTCATTGTCATCCTAACATCTCATTGAGCTTACGGAAATAAGCAGCCATCAAAACATAAATAATACTGAAAAACAACCCGGCGCCGCCGGTGATCATTATGGTCATCATCATGCTTGGGCCTGTTGGGGAGGTGGGTGGCACTGCCCTTGTTATCAGTTTCAGGTAGTTCATCGAGTCACTGGAGGATGCTGCGAATTCATTCAAAACAGAAATGTCATGCGCCCTGTCTGCAACCAGTTGATCTTTTATTGATTCTATGTTTTGCACCTGCTCCATGGCCATCCCAAATCCTTTGCCGCCTCCTTTCAGGTCGCCGCTGATCACATTCTGCCTGCCCGGGCTTATGATCTGGTATATGTTATACTTGTCGCGCAGGTTGGCAAGGGTGTCTGTAAGGGCGGTAATATTGCTGTCTAATTTTGTGACGGAATTGCTTATTGAGGCAATCATGCTCTTCTTCATTACAGTGTAATAATGTCGGAAAGTTTCTTCCAGTACCTGTACCGACATATTCGCAACTCCTGCTGCTGTTCCCGGCTCGTAGGCTATATAGGTCACTACTATATCCTTATATTCCGTACGTTTCAGACTGAAGTTTTTGTTGAATACAGCCATGTACATCGCGTGGGCAGTATCCTTATTGATATCGCCAAATTTGTAGATCTTGTCAAAATCGCAATTCCTGATGATGCGGTCTTTTACTGTATCAGAACTTGCCAGCGCGGTTATCCTGTCCAGGTCATCATCTCCACCGAAATAATCCACGTAGCGGGTTTCGTAAGATCTGAACAGCGTATTGCGGTCACCATAGATCGGGTTATTCACTAAAAAGCGTGCTTCGCCCTGGTATTTTTTCTTTTTAATTACATGGAATATTGCACCCACGGCCACAGCGAGTACCGTTATGATAATGATAAAAACTTTACGTTTTTGTATCGTCCTGACAACGTCTAACAGGTCAAATGTGGGTGCTGCCATTTTCTTAATTGGTTTGATCCGGGATATTTTCTAGTAAATATAAAAAAACGATTTATAACCCGTTGGTCTTTATTTTAAAATTTTCTTTTGTTTTTCAATCATTGAGCGGTTTCCCAAAGTACCTGTCTGTAAATGACATCAGCATAGTACTGAAAAAGAATCCTAAAAATGCTGCTGCCAATAAGGTATACATGCCACCGATACCCTTAGGGCTCACCGGTGTTTTGGCATAGGTCAATACTTTGAGCATGGGCATTTGATCTCTCCTGTTGCCTGTGGTATACTGGTTAATGAGGGTGGTTTGTTTGGCACGGTCGGTTACAACCTGGTCTTTTAAAGACTCTATATTCTGGATAAGTTCTACGCCACGGCCAAAATCTTTATGCCCGTTTTCTTTCATCGGGCTTAGCATTAAGTTATTTCTAGACGGGCTGATGATGTCATTGATTCCATATTCCGACCGCAGTCTTATCAGCGTGTCTGTCAGTGCATTTACCGTACTGTCTTCTTCATGTACTTTATCAATAATAGACTGGTACATGCCCCGTCTCATTTCCCTATAATACTCGCTGAATGTACTGTCCAGCACAGCTACGCATTCATTAGCAACTTTTGCCGCCCTTACCGGGTCTACATCCACATAGGTTAGTATCAGGTCTTTGTACTCTGTGCGGGTGATATTGTAGTTCTTGCTGAACCTTCTTGCCAGTTGCTCATCTCCCTTCCGGGTAGATGTGTCTATGTTATAAGCCTCGGCCAGGTGCAGGTTCCTGATCACCTTGCCCTGCACAATGTCTGCTTCTGACATGAGCATCAACCGGTCTATATCATCCTCATTGGCGAAGTAGTCTATGAACTTGGTGTCATAGTTATAGATATTGTTGCGGTCTCCGTATAACGGGTTTCTTAATACGAATTCCGTCTTGCCTTCAAATTTTTTAGGGCCCGCAACGTAAAATATTGCACCGGATACGGCTGCAAGTATGGTGACGATGAGTATGAGGCTTTTATGTCGGCGGATGCTGTCGATCACATCCCCCATATGTAAACCATTTTGAGCCATTTATAGCGCGATTTAAAGGTTAAACTTATGAAATTTCTCCAAACACGATCAGTTAATTTTCTGAATTGTACCAATTAGGTGTCCCACACCTTAAGGTGTGGGACACCTATGTATCAAATCACTGTTTCACCTGCCTGCATTTTCTCTGCATTTTCGGCAAACTGCAGGGCATCTATCATTTCCTGTATATTTCCATTCATAAAATCGTCCAGGCTATAAATGGTCATATTTATACGGTGGTCTGTTACCCGCCCCTGCGGATAATTATACGTCCTGATCTTGGCGCTCCGGTCTCCCGTGCTTACCAGGCTCTTGCGCCTACGGCTTATCTCGTCCTCCTGCTTGCGCACCTGCTCCTCATATAAACGCGTGCGGAGCATATTCATTGCCTTTTCGCGGTTACCTAATTGTGAACGCTCTGTCTGGCACATCACCACAGTACCGGTGGGTGTGTGGGTGAGTATCACCTTGGTTTCCACTTTGTTTACATTCTGGCCACCGGCGCCGCCGCTGCGTGCGGTTTCCATTTTCACGTCGCTGTCCTTCAGCTCAAAGTCAATTTCTTCCGCTTCAGGCATCACCGCCACCGTAGCAGCCGATGTATGTACGCGCCCGCTGGCCTCCGTAGCCGGAACACGCTGTACGCGATGCACTCCGCTTTCAAACTTCAGTATGCCATACACATCTTCGCCCACCACCTCCAGTTGCACCTCTTTAAAGCCACCCACTGTGCCTTCTGTTTCCGATACCAGGGCTACTTTCCAGCCTTTGCGTTCGCAATACCGTGTGTACATACGCAACAGATCGCCGGCAAATATGCTGGCCTCGTCGCCACCGGTGCCGGCGCGGATCTCTATGATGGCATTCTTCTCGTCCTGTGGGTCTTTGGGTATGAGCAGGTCGCGAATCTTGTTTTCGAGGTCGTCTTTTTGGGTTTCCAGCGTTTCCAGGTCTTCTTTTGCCATGGTACGCAACTCTTCGTCACTCTCGGTTTCCAGCACTTCGCGGGCAAAGGTTATGCTATCTATACACTTGCGGTATGCATGGTATTCGAGCACTATCTTTTCCAGTTTGCGGTATTCTTTGCTGAGCTGGGAGAAGCGTTTATTATCGCTCACTACCGCGGGGTTGGTGAGGGCAACGCCCAGGTCGTCGAACCTTGCCTTAATAGCTTCCAGTTTTTCTACTATAGAACTCATTTAAAATATATTTATTTAAAATTTTAGGGGTCTCTCCCCGAGCTACGCTCCTTCCCTTGCGGGAACTCCGAAGGAGAGGAGGTGTAATCTTATATTCGCGAGCTTCGTCCGTATGAGAAGAAGTGCTATAGCAGATGGTAGCTAATAAGTCATAATATGGGGGATGTGCAAAGCTTTTGCCGCGCAAAGGTAATGCATAGGTAAGTTAAAAGTCAAAAGTTAAAACCTAAAAGTTGCAAATAGTAATGATGCCTCATGCCCCATTTTATTTTTATGCCCCATGATGAAAAAAGTTGGGCGATTTTTATACTGATTTTCAATATTTTGTGCTGTTGCCAATCATTAATTGATGCCCCATTGTGACCCTATGTGGGGTAGATAATATAACCCCCGCATATTGCGGGACAGGCTGCAAAGTCGCGGAGCCGCAAAGAAAATCGCAAAGGTCAAGTCGTGAGTTTCAGTGTGATGCCCCATGCCCCAATTTTTTTTATTGCCCCACCATGAAAAATATTGGGCGATTTTTTGGTTGATTTTCAATTGTTTGTGATGCATCGTGTTATTATTGGATGCCCCATCGATGCCATATATAGGGTGTGTCGGCAGGAGCAGGACATCCCCCTGCACCCCCTTCGCTAACACACAAGGCTAATGCTAAAGGGGGAATGCTGCATAATAAATCATTTAGCATTTGGTAATAAAATATAACCAGCCTTATAAAGAACCTTTCGGGTGATGTTGTCTGAACTAAGATTTATAAGATTAAAAGATTTCCCAGATTTTGTTACCAATGTCGTCCTGGGAAAAGACTTTTATTTATCATTCTCCCCTCTCAATGTAAAGTTACAACATGTGATTCAGGTGGCAAGCAACCCGCTTATTTGATGTAGATTGTATCTATATCAAACAGGGGTGAAATGCAGGATTGACGGGGATTTTTTTTGTGAAAAAATTTGGCATGATGCCAAATAAGTAGAACTGCCTATTTTTTACATACCTGTTTTGTGTACCTTTAGTATGCTATTATATCTATGAAAAAGATATTACTCCTGCTGCTTTTATTGCCTGTTTTTGCGAGGGGGCAGATCATTACTACGATTGCCGGCGGGGGCTCTGCTACTGGAAATGGGATTCCGGCTATTTCGGCAGAGATGAATCACCCTACAATTGGTGCATTTGATAAGTGGGGCAACTATTATTGTGGAACTGATATAGGATATAATTCCGTTTTTAAAATTACACCCGCAGGAATATTATATAGAGTTGCTGGCGATGGTAGCGGGGGATTTTTTGGGGATGGGGGACCAGCAACGGCAGCTAAACTTTATGAAATAAGTGGAGTGGCCATTGATACTGCCGGAAATATATACATTGCCGACTTAGGTAATGCCAGGATAAGAAAAGTAAATGTTGCAACTGGCGTGATCACTACTTATGCAGGAAATGGAATGAGATATTCGTCAGGAGATGGTTTGCCGGCAACGGCAGCTTCTTTTGTACCCGAAAATGTATGTTCCGATGCCTTTGGCAATATTTATATATTGGATAGCGCTTCAATAGTCCGTAAAATTAATGCTTCGGGAATTATCACAGCTTATGCAGGCAACGGTACACTTGGGTTCACTGGAGACAATGGGCCAGCTACAGCGGCTGAAATGGCTGAGTCTTTAGGTCTTTGCACAGATTCTGCGGGTAATTTATACATAGGTTGTGTTGGAAGGATAAGAAAAGTAGATAAAAATACCGGCATTATTAATACTATAGCTGGCAATGGCCTGGGAGGGCCTTATATAGGAGAAGGTATGCATGCAGATTCTGCAGAATTCGATCCATATGAAATTACACACGATTTGTTGGGTAACATCTATATTGCTGACCCAGGAAATGAAAGAGTTTTCAAAATCGGGCCTGACAGTATTTTTCATACCATTGCAGGAACAGGAACAGGTGGGTTTAGCGGAGATGGTGGCCCGGCTACTATGGCGCAAATTAATAATCCCGCGGGTGTTGTAACTGATTCATGTGGAAATCTTTTTATTGCTGATGCGGCGAATGACAGAGTCAGAAAAATTATTATTGATACTCCTTGTTACGTTGTATTGCCCTCACTAAGTGTAAATTCAAAAAAAGTTAATTCTGAAGAATTCATTTATCCCAACCCAACAAATGATATTCTCCATATTGATAACATAAAATCACATACCACCTACTGCCTTACCAATATTATAGGTACAACAGTGCAGCAAGGCACACTGAAGGAAGGTAATAATAGTATTTCTGTACAGTTATTACCGCCGGGTATGTATATGCTGGAGCTGGTGGATGAGGATGGGAAGAGGGTGGTGAAGGTGGTGAAGGAGTAGTGGCCTCACCCCCGGCCCCTCTCCAAGGGGAGAGGGGAGGTGTGGTGTAATATTTGCTGTCGCAATGCGGGAGGAAGTACTTGATGTTACTTATTGCTACTTCTCAGGAGATCCCTACGTCGCGTGGCTATGCACTGGGCTATGCACGCTCCCCTGGATGACGGCGCTATTGAGCATGCCCATGAAAAAAGAACGGACAGGAAAATCAGTGAGCAGGAAAAGTATTTTTAAACATCTTGATTCTTTTTAGCCAAAACAATGCCGTCATTTCGCAGTGTAATGGAGAAATCTCCTGAGGATGAGCAATTGGATGATCGGGTTAATGTATCCTTATTGCGGCAGCAAATTATTTCGGTTAGTTCATGGGCTCAGGAGATTCCTACGTCGCATAGCCTCGCGCGGGCTGTGCATGCTCCTCTGAATGACGGCGCTATTGAGCGTTAAACCATTCATCCCATAAGTCTTTCCATTCAGGATTAAACGAATTGATCAAATCTAATTTCTTTTGCCTGCTCATTTTTTTGATCACTTTTTCTCTTGCAATCGCATCTGTAATTCTTTCGAATACTTCATAATAGACCAGGTATTCCGCATTATACTTGTCAGTGAAACTGTGTTTGTAATGATGCGATTTGTGCTGGTCTATCCTTGTTGCAATTTTTGTAGTAAACCCTGTATATAGAGTTGTGTGATGCTTATTTGTTACTATATATACATAGCCTTTCTTGTTCATTTACCTGTCCAAATTATAAAATTTATTGCTGCCGCAAATAGGGAGGAAGTGCTTTGATGTTACTTATTGCTAGTTCTCAGGAGATCCCTACGTCGCGTGGCTATGCTGCAAAGCTACACGCGCTCCTCTGGATGACGGCCTTGATGGGGCGTTTCCATGTTGCGGGAGCAATGCATTAAGCTAATTGCTAATTCTCGGGAGATCCCTACGTCGCGTGGCTTGGCGCAAGGCT
>Ga0207079_1037_pt1 | contig 25449 bp, 24 predicted proteins | sample Alteio_BWMinHeat_61_FD_153525 | JGI IMG/M metagenome (GOLD analysis project Ga0207079, IMG submission 153525) | Enriched cells from forest soil in Barre Woods Harvard Forest LTER site, Petersham, Massachusetts, United States -... | ecosystem: Environmental > Terrestrial > Soil > Temperate forest >...
ATCTTACTTTTTTACAGACGCTTTTATACGTTCCTGTAAAAAAAGACGGGGCACCCAACACCAGTGACGAGCCTTTTATTCCTTTATTTACTAAAATTGAAAATAATACTTATATGTTGGTTTTCGATTCATTAGATCGCTTAACCCATTGGGCAGGCGATGCGATGGGTGAGATGAATTATGTTGAACTATCAGGTCACGATATCGTTTTTGGAATTAATCCCGAAATTTACCTTTGTCTCAATGTCGGTACAGAATTTTATAAAGAATTTTCGCCGGATGAAGTGTTTCACTTAAAAAAAATTGTGGCAAAAATTCAAAACCTTAAAAATAACTAAAATAATTTTTTATACACTATATGCAAAGACTCGAAAGTGAAACTTCTCTCCATAGCGTCCTCGTGAAAGCATTAAGCAATAATGATTTAGCTTTTATTAAAGATTATTGTGAAAATGGTAAGAACAAAGAAAAATTTCTTCAAGTGATGACATTAGGGATGACTGAAAAAGATTTCAAAAATGAAAATCTTAAAGGTCTCTCCGCCATTTATGTGGCAGCTAAAAATGCCTCGCATTCGATTGTTGAATTTCTTATTACCGAAGCCATGCTTGATGCCGATAGTAAACGCATGTTAAGAGATCATTTACAAATAAAAAACGCTGAAGGCAGAAATGCATTACATGTTGCAGCCTTTACTCCTGAAAACCACCAATCCATTAAGTTACTCTGTGAGACCGGGGATAAGCTAGAAATAAAAAACTATGTTAATTTGCGAGATACTTATTATAACCGTACCGCTTTACATTTCACGGTAGTTCAAGTTAACCAAAGTAATTATGCCGCATTAATAGAAGCCAAAGCAGATGCATCAATAACTGATGAGAGAAAACATACCGCCATTGATTTAGTAAATTTTAATGATAACCCTACTAAAAAAGTAGCGTTCATGAAATATTTATTTGAGAGCACTCATGAAGGAGAAAAATATTTATCGCATTGGCAAAAGGAAACAAAAAACTTTAGTGATGATACGCAACATTTACTGATTGAATTAGAAATGTTAACGAAGATTGATGAGACGGATGCTCAATTAAAAGCATTTGAATTATACGTTCACCTGTACAAAAAGATTTACACAGATATAGAAGATAAAAAAGACACGCATGATATTATTGTAAAAAGCCTAGAATTAATTCAATTCCAAAAGATTTCGATCAGTGACTTTACCGGTAATAATATGAGTGACCCTCTCCAATATTTAAAAAAAATTATTGAATTTGCCGATCACTTTAAAGTTGATGACCTTAGAAATTATTTTATACTCGCCAATATTCTAAGTAATATTAAATTTCGAAAAGCACAGCTTGGCGCAATGAATCTTTTTGCACTATTGCTGCAACCTTTTCCTCTGTTAGCACAATTAGGATTTAAAAGATTATTAGAAAAAAATCCGAAAGATTTTTTATTACAGCAACTTTATGTTAATTCTCGTATCAATGCTATTATCAAAGATTATCCGCCGATGAATTTTTTTGATAAATTATTTGGAAAATCTCATGATGAACAATTTCAAATCTTAAAAGATTTTTTAACCAGCGTTAATAAAGTTTCGAGTATTGAAGAGTTACATCGTTTGATTAGAAAAGATTTACAAAAAATACCGCCGTTACAATCTGATCTTTCAACAATACTCCGTATTCCACAAGATGAATTGAAAAGTGATATGTCAGTTCATCAAAAATATGGTGGAAATGTCGTTAGTGTTTAAGAATGATAGGCGAGAAGTAAAAACCCTCACCCCTACCCCTCTCCCACAAGTGGTAGAGGGGATTTGAAAAAAAACTAGTTCCCCTCTCCCGGAGCGCTAGCGAGGGGAGAGGGGCTAGGGGTGAGGGTTTTTTGAAAGTCCACCTTACTTTAGCTACTAACCCGGTCCGAATTTTTTTGAGCTCATTTCAGGTTCTGATTGCGGAGATACTTTTTGTAGGTTAAAGAAAGCTTTTTTTAAACTCATGAAAGATTCATCCACAACCGCTAAGCCCTTAGTTAATTCATCAGTAACTCTTTTATCATAATTTTTATAATAATCAGGATTAGGATTATGTGCGCTCATCGCCTTTTTTACTTTTTCCAATTCAAATACGTTGAGTATCTTAGAGCGTCCCGTAGCCGCATCTTTTCTCCAGGCCTGAAATTTTTCAAACGAACCCAAAACCTCTTCCAAATTCAAGGTCTTATTTTCTGAAGGTAAAGCCTCTAATATCGGACGCAAGACCTTGTCTATTCGTTTTTCAATCGAAAGGTCATCAATTATGCCTCCTATTCTTGTTAGCGATTCAGATCCAGGATCACTTTTGCTATTCCCAGAAACAAAATAAAAATGAATTGTTTCAAACTTAATCATATTCTTTTCAAGTTCATGTAATAATTTTAAAACGGATTCCACACTAGTGTGTTTCTCTTCACTTGTTTTTCTAAACATCATATACCACCTCATCGATTATTGTATGTGATCATACTTATATCAAACATGGTTTAACTGGTCAAACTTGGGTATTATTGACAAAAGTAGTACGTTGTTATACATTTGTAATATATGAAAACAGAAAAACCACATTATGAATTTTCGGCTGATAAAAACCAGCAATTAATCCAAGAACGTCATATTAGCTTTGAAGACGTGATAGCAGCATTGGACAATAACAAATTACTAGATACGATAGATCACCACAATAAGACAAAGTATGCCAATCAGGAGATTTATATCATAGATATTAATGGATATGTCTATTTAGTACCGTTTGTAAGAAAGGATACACATATTGTGTTTCTTAAAACCATAATTCCAAGCCGAAAACTTACTAAAAAATATTTAAGCAAGAGAGGTAAGCCATGAAGAAAAAACGAGATGTTTCTAACGTAAAACTTGATAATGAAGAGCAAGAACTTTTAAAATCTGTTGAGCGCGGCGAGTGGAAAACTGTGAAAAATGCTGAAGAAGAAGCAGCTTTTGCTAGAACAGCCGCTGCAAACTCTCTTCGTAAAGATGAACGAGTAACACTTCGTCTTTCGAGCATTGATCTAGACCGCCTAAAGCAAAAAGCAGCATATAAGGGATTACCTTATCAAACCTTTATTGCCAGCGTGTTGCATGAATATGCGGCCGGACATTTTAAAGAGATTACTTAACATTACCTAAAATGACTATTTTTGGTAATGTTGATAAAAGTGGTCCCACCCCGCCGCACGATACTTTTTGGCCTCATTCAAAGGATCTTTCGCCTTCAAGATTCCTCGTCCAACGATAATAATATCGCTGCCATTCTCAAGAATCGCTTTTTCAGGGGTCACATATTGTTGGCCTAAGGCATCTTGGCCACTTTCCAGTTGCACACCAGGTGTCATATAAATCCATTGCGGATCATCTGATAATCTTTTTTGCGCAATAAATCCGATGACAAATTCTGGAAATTGTTCCGCCATTTTTAAAGTTTTTTCTGCATAATTTTCATCAAGCAAATTGTCTTTTGAACTCATCGAGGCGAGTAATAATAAGCCGCGATTTTTATGCAATCCCACTTCCGATAATCCTGAAATAATCCCAGGACCAGGAAGAATGTGCGCATTGACGATGTGTGCCCAATCGGCAATGTGATAGATTCCACCAGAATATTGATGTTTAACCGTATTGCCAATATCAGCAAACTTACGGTCTTCGAAAATAAAAAAGCGATGTTTTAACGCGATCGCTTCCAGTTTTTTAACAAAATCGAGGGAAAAATCTTTTAAAATATCGACGTGAGTTTTTAAAACACAAATTTCTGGACCCAAAAGTTCTGCAAAATCCAAAACTTCCTGACATGAAGTCACATCGCAAGATAAAGACAAATTAGTTTTTTTTTCGTGCAATAATACAAACAATTCGCGCGCTAAGGAATTTTTTGCGAAACGCGCACGTTCAGCAAAGTTAAGCTTTTTTGGCATTTATACTTTCTCTTGCATGAGCTCGTTTACGATAGAACGTTCAACATCTGTCAATTCTTCGGAATGTAACAAGGTATTTAAAACGTCTTTTAAGGTAAATGCCGCATGTAACTGATAATGCTTCGCATGGAGATTATCGGCAGCACCTTGCTCGCGATCAATTAAGACTGCAATATCACGAACTTTTAAACCAGCCACTTCTAAATCATCTGCCGTTTCGATGACGCTATTACCCTTCGTCACGATGTCTTCAATAATCAGGCATTTTTGGCCGGTTTTGAAAGCCCCTTCAATTTGTTGTTTTGTGCCATATTCTTTTTTTTCTTTGCGTCGCATCAACATCGGAATATCTTGTTGAAGTGAAATACAGGTTGCGATGGGCAAAGCGGTATAAGGCACACCGCAGATAAAATCGAACGGATAACCATGCGCTTGCTGCCAAATGGCTTCCGCAACGGCGCGTAAAACTTCAGGATAAGACACAATAATGCGCAAATCGACATAAATACTCGATTTTTCGCCGCTTTTTAGTGTAAAATCACCAAACTTAATGGCGCCAATTTTATGTAATGAAAATATCAAAGGTTTGTAGTTCATAATGCTTTCACTCCAGGATACAAACAGTTACATTCTTTCATTGACTCATCCATATCAATGGTGATTGAATTGCAGTTTCGAAAGCAATTCCAGCATATAACAGTCTTAAAAGCAAATATGATTTGATTGGGGTTTTAAAAAATGGGCAATCCACTGTTTCAGCGCGACATTTTATCCATCAAAGATTTATCCCTCACGGATATTCGCACTATTCTCGATACCGCTTCTCGCTTGAAAAAGCAGCCGATGCAAAATTTAATCCGAGATAAACTGGTGGCGCATTGTTTTTTTGAACCCTCAACAAGAACTCGCCTTTCTTTTGAATCGGCGACATTAAGACTGGGTGGAAAAACCCTGGGTTTTTCCAGTGATGAGGGTCTTTCCATTCAAAAAGGCGAAACACTTTCCGACACCATGAAAGTCATTTCTGCCTATGCTGATCTTATTGTCATGCGTCATCCTGTCGAGGGTTCGGCGCGATTTGCCGCAGAAATTGCTGATATCCCGATCATCAATGCCGGTGATGGTGCCAATCAACATCCCTCACAAGCACTCGTCGATTTATTTACGATTGAAGAATGCCAAGGTCGTGTTGATGGATTGAGTATTGGCTTGGTGGGAGATTTAAAATTTGGACGTACTATCCATTCTTTTGCGGAAGCCTGCATGTTTTTTGATGTGCGCTTATATTTAGTCGCACCCGATATGCTCGTTTTACCTGATTACATTTGTGATGCATTAAAAAAACGCGGCGTACGCTTTTCGTTTCATCAAAAACTAGAAGAAGTAATCCCAAAAGTGGATATTTTATATTTAACGCGTATTCAAGCGGAGCGTTTTGGTGCCCATGATTATCCACGCATTCAAAATCAATATCACTTAACGCCTGCTTTATTAAACAAAGTGAAACCCAATTTAAAAATACTCCACCCACTTCCGCGTGTACATGAAATCGATATTGAAGTCGATCAAACACCATACGCACATTATTTTACTCAAGCATCTAATGGCGTCTTTGTTCGAGAGGCTTTACTCGCATTATTATTGAATGAGCAATTACCATGACAAAAACACTTTCGGTCTCCGCAATCAAAAATGGCACCGTGATCGATCATATTCGAGCCGGACAAGCATTGCGCATCATGCGTTTATTACAGGTTTTAGACAGTAATAAAAATAAAGTGACGCTCGGACTAAATTTAGCGAGCCAAACGTTAGGCTTGAAAGATTTAATAAAAATCGAAAATCGCATGCTCACCAATGATGAAGCCAATGACATTGTGGTTTTTGCGCCTGAAGCGACGATTAATATCATTGAAAATTTTGAAGTTAAACAAAAGGTTACGACGCATTTACCCGCGTCGATTGCAAACGTATTTCTTTGCCCCAATCGTGCGTGTATCACTAAAACCGAAAAAGCCAATACTATTTTTCATATTACTGAGCAAGGGAAAATGGTCAAATTAACTTGTCACTATTGCGAAAAGGAATTTGATCGGGATGATGTGAAGGTGAATATTTAGGTTATTCTGGTACCATTCATAAACCCCATTTAAAGTCCCTGTCATTCCCGCGCAGGCGGGAATCCATTTATAAATTGTCTCTTTTATTGGCGAATTTATGCTAATTACGGGCATTTTAAGAATGGATTCCCGCCTGCGCGGGAATGACAGTTGCTTTTATCATCTCCTTCGCTTAAATTGCAGTTTTGGCAACTTTCATTTAGATGCCACTTGTAATATGTAATACCAGTGGGGATACAATAAGGTAAAAAAACATGACGAAACACACTTTCAAAACCTATGATAATCAAAATATCGATATTGAAATAAGCAATGAAGATTTTCCGTTTAATAATCCGAATATTATCGCGATTCCCGGTTTAATTGACCCCCATGTACATTTTCGTACCCCCGGCATGGAACATAAAGAAGATTGGCGAACTGCAGCCGCTGCCGCCATTGCTGGTGGTTATACGACTGTTTTTGACATGCCCAATACCATTCCTCCCACTATTACTGTTGAAAGATTGCGAGAGAAAAAAAAATTAATCGACTCTCAATTAAAAGAAGTAGGCATCCCTCTCCGTTATCAACTCTTTTTTGGGGCTGATAAAAATCATTTAGATCAAATTCCACTTGTGAAAGATGAAGTCATTGGAATTAAAGTCTTTATGGGTTGCAGCACGGGTGACCTCGTTATTGATGATGATGAAAGTTTACATGCGGTTTTTGAAATTGCAGCCAAAGAAAATCTCATTGTTGCGGTGCATGCTGAAGACGAACATTTGCTTCGGGAACGAAAAGCAAAATATAAAGATATTAAAGAATATGCCATTCATTCCAAAATCAGAGACACTGAAATCGCCCGATTTGCGGTGGAAAAAGCGATTGGTTTAACGAGAAAATATGGCACTCGATTATATATCTTGCATGTTTCCTGCATGGATGAACTTGCTTTGATTAAAAAAGCGAAAAAAGAAAATTTACCTGTATTCGCTGAAACAACCCCACATCACCTTTTTTTAGATGAGTCTTCGTATGCTATCCTTGCGGGAAAAGCTGTCGTGAATCCCCCCCTACGTAACGTCGACAATCATGCAGCGCTTTTTGCGGCGATTCATGAGGGTGTCATCGATACCATTGGTTCGGATCACGCACCACATACCTTATCTGAAAAATCAAAACCCTATGGTGAATGCCCATCCGGCATGCCGGGGATTGAAACGACACTTGCATTATTACTTAATGCACATCACGATAACTTGCTAAACTTACAAGAAATCGTGAATTTAACTTCAAAGAATGCGTATCGCATATTCCCACTCGAAAAAAATCACGATGTGACTTTAATCGATCTTGATAAAAAAATGCAGGTGAGTGACTCGAACTTGCATACGAAATGCGGATGGTCACCATTCAATGGACGAGTTTTACAGGGATGGCCTATTTTTACTTATATTGCTTAAAGCCCAACTTATGAAAAATAATTTTACTATAAATATAAGTGTTATAGCGCTTTTTAATAATAATTTTTATGTTGTAACGAGGTTCCACCATGCTTGTACGTACAAGAAAAAGAAAAACCAATAAAGTAAAACCAGTATTGTCAGTGCTTGTGATAGAAGATCAACTCACTTATTTGAAAAAAGCTTATGATGGCTTAACAAAAATAGATATTTCTAATAACCAATTAAAATTTTATGGCGATCAAAAAAAATATCCGGGCGCAACATCTGGAGCTGAGGCTTGTAAATTAATCATCAATAAACCATTGCCTGGAATTATCGTTTTTGACAATTCTATTAATGGTGATATTCCTGGCTTAAAATTAGCTTATATTATTAATTTGACCGTAGACGAGCTTCAATATTTAATTGATGTGGAAGTTAACACAGATGGTGATTTAACGGATTCTCAAAATAGAATTATTTTCACTGCGAAAGAATTACTTTATTTAACAACCAATCAAGTCAATTATCTTGAATTTTTAATTTCCTTAAAAACCAAAAAAGAAAAAGAAGATGATTTACTTAGCATTATTTTTACATCTGAAGAAGGAAATTATTCTTATATTCCACCTTTTATGACAAAAAGCTTAATGGAATCTCCTGCCGTCACAAGGGTATATCCTAAAGCAGGCCCTGATGTCGCGCTTCCAAAAGATTTTATGGAAGCTATTAATCGACGAGATATTTTCCAAGCGATGAAAAAAGAAGCCGTCGATAATGATAAAAAAAGTAGAGGAACGACTTCGCATATCACTAGACAATTAAGTAGACATCAATCCTTCCCGCTTCAAAATTTGTCCCCCATTAAAGAAAGTCAATCTCTCCCAAATTCAGAAGGATTCGAAAATTTAACACTCAAAACTCCTTCTATTGAGAAATCGCAAACATTTTTTTCTTTTAGTTCAATGGATTCGTTGTCGTCATCTTCAGATTTAAGTACGTATACAATCCCCCCCACACCGAGAGTAGGCGCTTCACCGTTATCGCCGTTATTATCACCACGAACAACGTCGTTTTCAGAAAATCAAAATCCGGATGTACCGTCGGAGGAGCCGACTTCTACGAGGAGGTTGTCGACTTAGGGTTATGCGCGCCTGTCATGCCAGCATGCTTTGATGCCACCTTTAAGCACGCTGGCATGACAGATAGTTACCCCACAATCTCCCGCCACGACCGCACCGGCAGTGTCATACCATTTTGATCCACTAAACATTGCAAAATAATTTGCGCGCTTTGAATGTTCGTGATCAAAGGAATATGATGATCAATCGCAAGTCGGCGTATCACAAAACCATCCGTTTCAGAATCTTTACTCTGATTCGTTGGAATATTGATAATCAAATCCACTTTACGATTGGTAATGACAGTCTTCAAATTTGGCTCAACTTTATCGCTGGCTTTATAAACAAAATAAGAACCCACGCCATTTTTGGAAAGAAAGGTATGCGTGCCGCCAGTACTGTAAATTTCCCAGCCTTTTTCCTCTAAATCTTTCATGAATCCTAATAATTTTTGTTTATGCGCATCTGAAATGGAAACTAAAATGCGTTTATTCGCGATATGTTGCTCGGTTGAGGTCCATGCGCGCCAATAAGCATCATAAAGATCTTCGCCTAAACACGCGACTTCCCCTGTCGATGCCATTTCCACATGTTGCACGGGATCTGCGCCTTTTAAGCGATGATAAGAAAATTGCGGTGCTTTCACCCCGACATAATCTAATTCTAACGTTTCATAATCTCCGGAAACATATTCTCCTAACATCGCTTTCGTTGCGATCGCAATAAAATTATGACCCGTGGATTTTGACACAAAAGGAAAGGAACGCGATGCACGTAAATTACATTCAATAACCTGTATATTATTGTTTTTCGCAATAAATTGAATATTGAATGGCCCTGTAATTTTTAAAGCTGATGCAATTTGCTGCGTAATTTTTTTGGTGCGACGAATGGTTTCTAAATATAAACGTTGTGGTGGTAGAACGAGTGTTGCATCGCCTGAATGAACGCCTGCATTTTCGATGTGTTCGCTAATGGCTTCAATCACAATTTTCCCATCAAGTGCGACACCATCCACTTCCAATTCTTTCGCATCTAAAATAAATTTAGAAATAACGACCGGAAATTCACGTGAAACATGCGCCGCCTGTTCCAAAAATTCTGCTAATTCTCTTTCTTCATGCGCTACATTCATTGCGGCGCCCGACAAAATATATGAAGGACGAATTAAAACAGGATACCCGACTTGTTCTGCAAACAGTTTCGCATTTTCTAAACTGGTGACACGCACCCACTCGGGTTGATCGACGCCAAGCGTATTCAGTAATGCAGAAAATTTTTCGCGATTTTCTGCTTGATCAATGGCATTCGCATCAGTACCGAGCAAATGATAGCCTGCATTCGCAAGCGGGGTTGCAAGATTATTTGCGATTTGCCCACCGACAGAAACAATCACCCCTTTCGGTTTTTCAAAGTCCGCAATATCTTGAACACGTTCAAATGAAAGCTGTTCGAAGTACAAGCGATCTGATTCATCATAATCCGTCGAAACGGTTTCGGGATTGGAATTAATTAAAATCGCTTTTTTGCCGGAAGCTCTTAAAGTACGTAAGGTATTAACTGCACCCCAGTCAAACTCAACCGATGAACCAATAGCATAAGGACCGGAACCTAACACCATCATATGATCTTTGGAAGGGAGAATATCATGCTCTGCCGCGTGATAGGTCATGTAAAGATAATTCGTTTGCGCGTCAACTTCCCCGGCTAAGGTATCAATTTGTTTAACGTAAGGAATAATATTTTGAGATAAACGCAATGCACGAATGTCTTCTTCGGATTTTTTGGTTAAACGGCCAATGGCCTTATCAGAAAATCCCATTTCTTTTGCAAGTCTTAATAAACTTTCGCTCAAATCTTCCCGCGTTAATTCATTTTGCACTTCTGAAATATGATGAATATGCGATAAAAACCACGGATCAATGTGGCTTAAATTTCTCGCTTCATCGATAGTGCCACCATTCATAAAAAATTGATAAAGCGCGAAAAGTCGACGATCAGTCGGAAATTCAATTTCATTTTTGGGATTAGGAATTTTGTCTAAATAATCCGTGAGACAAGAGGCGCCAATGTTCAACATGCCGACAGCTTTTTGTAAAGCTTCCGGAAATGAACGGCCGATGCTCATCACTTCGCCCACACTTTTCATTTCAGAACCAATGGTGCGATTGGCCGCTTTTAATTTTTGCGTATCCCAGCGTGGAATTTTGATGACAACGTAATCTAACGCCGGCTCGAAGAAGGCACAGGTTTGCTGCGTAACACTATTTGGAATTTCATGTAACAACCAACCCAATGCTAATTTCGCCGCAACAAAAGCAAGCGGATAACCCGTCGCTTTCGACGCGAGAGCACTCGATCGAGAAAGTCTCGCATTCACTTCAATCACACGATAATCACCGGTTTTTGGATGAATTGCGAATTGAATATTACATTCACCAATAATATTGAAGTGATTGGCAACCTGAATCGCCATTTTGCGTAATGCTTGGTGTTCACGATTATTTAAGGTTTGCGCAGGCGCGATAACGATACTTTCGCCCGTGTGCACGCCCATCGGGTCTAAATTTTCCATATTACATATCGTGAGCGTACTGCCAATGCGATCGCGAACAATCTCATACTCATATTCTTTCCAACCCATGAGATATTCTTCGATCAAAATTTGTGTTACTACCCCAAATGATTCATGCGCACGTAGTTTTAATTCATCCGCAGAGGCAATTTTCCCAGAACCCAACCCGCCTAATGAAAACCCGGAACGCATCATGACGGGATAACCAATTTCTTCCGCCGCTTTTAACGCATCCGCAACCGTCGTCACGCAAATACTTTTGGGAGATTGGATACCAATACTTTCCAATGCTTTTTTGAAAACTTCACGATCTTCGGTTTGACGAATCGCTGCCGTACTCGTACCTAAAACAGTAATATTATGCTTTTCAAACACTTTTAATTGATCGAGCATCAACCCTAAATTTAATGCGGTTTGCCCACCAAAACCTAACAAAATGCCATCTGGCTTTTCTTTTTCAATAATTTTGGTGACAGTTTCGATATTTAATGGCTGTAAATATACTTCATCAGCCATGTTGGCATCGGTTTGTACCGTTGCAATATTGGGATTCACGAGAACGGTTTTTATCCCCTGTTCTTTCAGCGCTTTAATCGCTTGCGAACCGGAATAATCGAACTCGCCCGCTTGCCCGATACGTAAACCACCCGAACCCAAGATTAAGACTTTATTGAAATGTTTCTTTTCGAAAGCGTGGATTGGTTTGGTTTTTGCAGGTTTATTTTCGATGAAATCATAAAATTTTTGAAATAACCATTGTGTGTCTAAGGGACCAGGCGCCGCTTCTGGATGAAATTGGACGGCAAAAAAAGGTAGTGTTTTATGCTGAATGCCTTCGACACTTTGATCATTCAAATTCTTAAAAAATACTTCCCAATCTGCGGGTAGAGTTTTTTCATCCACGGCATAACTATGATTTTGAGAGGTCAGATAGCATTGACCCGTCGTCACATCTAAACAAGGCTGATTTTGCGCACGATGGCCGAAAGGTAATTTATAAGTCTTGGCACCGACCGCAAGCGCCATTAATTGTGTACCCAGACAAATCCCAAACATGGGTTTTTGTTTTTTCAATGCCTTGCGCAAAATGGCAATCGTTTCGGTACAATGCACCGGATCGCCGGGGCCGTTTGAGATAAAAACGCCGTCAAAAGGTTCATCACTGTAATCGTAGTTAAAAGGAACGCGTTTGACACGAATCGGAAATTTCGTCAAACAGCGGATGATGTTTTCTTTCATGCCGCAGTCGACGGCAATAATGAGCTTTTCGCCTTCCCCATAGATTTTGGGTTCAGGAATTGAGACTTTCTTCACCCAATCGATATCGGAAAATTGTTCGAATTTTTTAGGCGTTTTAAAGGTCGTGGTAATAACGCCCGGAACGACGCCTTTGGTACGCAAATGCTTGGTCAAAAGACGGGTATCCACTCCTACCATGACAGGGATTTTATTTTCGGTGAGCCAATCCACGAGTGACTTTTCAGCAGAATGACTTGAGTAAAAATTAGTCAATTCTGACATAATCACGCCGCTGACATGAATTTTGGAAGATTCCCACGTATTTGGATGGGAAACACCATAATTACCAATGAGAGGATAAGTGAATACTAAAATTTGACCTGCATAAGAGGGGTCAGTCAGCGATTCTACGTAGCCGACCATACCAGTATTAAAAACAATTTCACCAAAAGATTCTTTTTCCTGCGTTGCAGGCGCTCGACCGTGGAAGACCTGCCCGGTCTCCAATATTAATTGGGCTGGGATAAACTGCATATATACTCATTAGCGTTGGATTTTTAATGGATTTTAGCGGTATAATACATAAATTATACGCTTTTGTCATTATAAAGCATGACGAGGAGAATACAATGACAATAAGTTACTTAACAGCTTTTGTTTTTCATGGCACCAAAGAAAGATTGGGTGTTGGCCATATCTCATTGGCTGATGATCAATATTATTATAGTTACGATGAGAACTCTCCAATAGCAAAAAAAATTGTGCCCGAAATTCCAGAAATTTATCAATCGAATTCCTTACGAAATTTAGTTGCCTATGATATGGCAATTTATGGTAATTTTCATTCCGTTATTTTACCTGCGAATGCACAGTTAGAATTCACTTTAAAAAAATGCCAAGAAGAAATAGCTAAGTTAGAAAATAAACATTATAGCTTCTTCAACCAAAACTGCGCGCATGCTATTCAATCCTTTTTTGAAAACGCAGGATATTTAAAAAAAATTATTGATTACATAGTTCCACTGACTCCTCATGAACTTGGAAATAGGTTAGCTGAAGTCGGTCAAGCAATAATGGAACATACTTTAAAAAAAATTGTGAAAATCAACCCGATACCCAATTACAAAGAAGCTAGGGATTTTGTGTTAAAAGCTGAACTCAATCCTAAATGTCCAAAAGATATAAAAGATGTTCTCGAAAAAAGCACAGATATTAATAAAGATTATTTCTTCTTATTAAAAATATGTAGCGAAAGACATTATCAACGTGTAGAACCTCATGATTTTTACTCAACACAGTTTATGCAAGCTTTAAACATATGTCCGGTAAAACCCGATGATACTTTTACATTTACTGAATATCGCATCCTTAGATCTATTCCTCGAACTGCAGGAAGCGCGCTTCTTGTTGCTGCCGTGATTCCCGTGGGTGCTGCGGCTTTTACGCTTGCCATGGCGGCGTCTATTGCTGCCGCTGCGATTACTTTTGCATTGGGAATTTTAGCATTGCCTTATATCGTTTATAAATACGCACAATCAAAAGCCGTTGAAGAAAATACCATTGATCACAGTCACGTGCCAACGAAGTTTCAACCAAAAATTTCTACTAAAGGCAATTTCTCTTTACCGGGCGCTCAGTATTTTAGATTTACATAATGTTAGTTAATAAAAAATGAGAATAAACTAAACCTATGCAAAATATTTTTAAAACGGAAATCATTAAACAACATCCAACCCTTCCCGCACGAATTACCAAAATTACCACACCGCATGGCGAAATTTTAACTCCCGCGTTTATGCCGGTCGGCACGCGTGCCTTTGTTAATTTGATGACGCCGGTCGATTTAAAAAATGCCGGTAGCCAAATTATTTTAGGCGGAAATACCTATCACATGTTGTGCGCACCCGGCATGGAAATCATTCAAGCCATGGGTGGCATGCATCGATTTATGGATTGGCAACATCCTATGCTGACAGATAGCGGTGGATTTCAGGTTTTTAGTTTATCGAAAAATAAAAAAATCTGTAAAATTGACGAAAAAGGCGCGCATTTCAAACATCCCCTATCCGGCGCTATTATTCATTTGACACCAGAAACTTCAATCGCTGCCCAAAAAATTATTGGTGCAGATATCATTATGGCCTTTGATGAATGCACGCCAGAAGAAGGCGGAAGAGAAGCCGCATTGGCCGCCATGGATCGAACGCATCGTTGGTTACAAGAATCGATTGAGGCGCATGCCAAAAATCCCCATTCAGCTTATGGCCATAAACAAGCGCTTTTCGGCATTATTCAAGGCGGAAGTTTTTTAGATCTCCGTGAAAAAAGTGCTGAACAAATCGTGAATGCCAATGTAGATGGTATTGCGATTGGTGGAGAAGTCATCGGTTATAACATGGAAAAAACATTGGAAGTTATTGATCATGTAAGACCATTGCTTCCCGAAAATAAAACTCGTTACACCATGGGCGTCGGATTACATCCGGAAGATTTAATTAAAGTATCGGAAAGAGGTATCGATATTTATGACTGTGTCGCACCAACACGGAACGCGCGACATGGAACGCTCTACTGTGGAAATATCGTATTAACGGAAGATTGGCTCCGTTTCGAAAATTTGGGTGAAAATGGCAAAATATCTATTAAAAAAAGTACTTATGCGAAAGATGAAAATCCTATCATGCCAGGCTGTCGCTGCTATACTTGCCGCCATTTTTCGCGCGCATATTTACATTTTTTGTTTAAACAACAATCGATGGCATATGCCAATTTAGCCTCCATTCACAACATTCATGTGATGCATGAAATCTGTGCTACAATGCGTAATATCATATTGCAAAATGGAGATTGCAATAATGTTGATACTGAATATTTATATACTGGATCCTAATGGAAAAGAAAAAATGTCCGCGCATTTCACGCGGGAAGATAAAAATGCGACTCTCACATTTCTTGCAAGTTCTGCAACGATTCGACCGAAATATTTTTTAGAAAAAGACAAACATTGTTATCTTAAAAAAAATGCCGAGAAAATTCTTTTTTTTACCTGTAGTGAAAAAGTCAAAACGCAGGGTCAAGTTAATTTATTTTTTACAAAAATCAAACTCGTCAAAAATGAAAAAGAATTAGAAGCGCTTCGTTATTATCATGCTATGTTATTTTTTCAAAGTACGGTGCAACTTAATGCACAAAAACTTGCTCCGAAAAATCGGGAAAATTTTTTGGGGAGATAAAAGATCGATATAATCTGTCATGTCAGTTTTATTGTCATTCCCGCGCAGGCGGGAATCCATTAATAACTTTCCTAATAAATTGAATAAAAAACTTGGGGTTTTGTATAAATGTATGAATGGATTCCCGCCTGCGCGGGAATGACAATAAAACTGGCATGACATAGATTTTTCAGTTTATTCAATAAAGGAGTTATTGATGCACCCAGCAAATATATTTTTTGATTTAGAAATGGTGTTTCGCATTCTCATGGCGGCTTTCTTGGGAAGTATGATTGGTTTAGAACGTGAACGTCATGGTATTTCTGCAGGCGTTCGTACCTATGGTGCGATTTCTCTTGGGGCTGCAGCATTTGGTGTCATTTCATTAAGTATAATGGGCGCGGATCCATCACGAGTCGCGGCACAAGTTGCAACAGGCATTGGTTTTCTTTGCGGAGGTGTAATTTTTCGTGAAGGAAATCATGTGAATGGTTTAACAACCGCTGCAACATTGTGGGCAACTGCCGCGGTTGGACTCGCCGTTGCATTTGGCATGTATATGATTAGCATTCTCACTTCATTGCTGATGTTTATATTACTTTATTCGTCACGACTTCGTTGGTGGAAAAAATTCACTCGAAAAACGAGACCCATTGAAAAAGGTGATTGATATTTATTTTGATTTGACACTGATATTTTATCTGTGATAGTTTTACTTCGCTGCAAAACGAAAAGTGGACTAAATAATAATAAAAAAAAGGAATACTCTTTTATGAAAAGCAACACTATTAATTTTGATGAAAAATATACCGTTGACAGTTCTTACGATTTATCGCTTGATGACACTCTTATAGAATTTACTAATACTGACTATGCACGTTCAGATGTTTTTAAAAAATTAATGAAAACTTCTATTCAATCGCAATTTATTAAAGACGATATTAAAAATTATTTAAAATCTCAAGATTTAGATAAAATTGTCAAAGAAACTGATATTATGTATGTATTGCATGATGTTAAAGAGTTTAGTCACTGTAACGACAAAAATCAATTTATTGAAAAAACGCATGGCAAATCTATTCTCGGATCTCATATAAATCAATTTGATACCATTATCAGAATGTATCATCTTGCCATAGCCTCCGACCAAAAAGAAATTGCGACAGATATTCAAAATAAAATTACTGCTGAAATTAAAAAAATATTACCGCAGCAAAAACATTCTTTTTATTTTCATCAATATTTAAAAGGAGCTGCGAGGCTTGCTAAATCATGCGACGTTTTTGATGGCCTCAAAGATTTTTTTGTTGACGCTTGCATTAACAAACTTAACACCAATTCTGAATATTTAAATACTAAAGAAAATCATTGTCTGCGATTGTTGTTACAATCTTTGCATGAATATACGCTTTTAAATAAAGATATTGCAACCACTGTGCAACAACTGATGAAAAAACCAAATTTTATTAGCGGCGATACCTTACCCATCATTACCGATTATGTAAATAAAGTATTATTAAGCGATAATAAGCTTCAAGCTGATTCTAAAGATAATGACTATAGCAATAAAGTAAAAGTCTATATTCCGCTTTTTGTACCAAAATATGGTAATCCTACAGAAGCTGATCTCAATAAAAAAAGCTTCGAAGATATTGCATCCATTATTAATAAGGATATTGCTGATGCACATTATCAAGTAGGGAAGACTCCTGAAGAAACAGTAGGTGTTGTTGGTCAACACTCTTGGTATAAACGTAATAAAGGTTATGTTCTAGTCGAAGCCATGATCGATCAAAAAATGGTGAAAACAATGGCCGAAAGCGATTTATCTGATGCATTAAATGCTGGCGAAAAAGCATACCCCACGATATTACCTTCATCAGTTATTAAAACAAATGATATTATTTCTATTCGTAATGGTGATGGAATAAAAAATTTTCAGAAACGAGATAATTTAGATTTTCAAAATTATGGTTCGAGTGAATATATTACTTTGTTTGAAGTCATGCAGACCGGGTTAACTGTGCAACAAATTATGAATCCTACCGAAAAAAACTTAGAAACTCTGATAGAACGCCGAAGACATGTCGTTGGAAAAACCTTAGAGGAGGTGCAAAATAAAATTACGTCATGGGCAAACGGAGGGGGGGATAATAAAACAGCCATTGTTGAATTTAGAGCAAAAAAATCCTACCTAGAAAAATGTTCAACTTATCATGGTGGTGAGGGTTATATTTATAAAGGCGTAATACTACCACATGATATTCAAAGAATTTATCCGCGCAGTACTGATTTTATTATGTATGCGCACCGAAATCGTGATTTATATAAAGATATATATGAAAAATTTTATGAGACGTGCGAAAGCACAGGATATGAAAATCCTTTATTAAAAATGCAACCTTCCACTCACATGACGACACTTTTTAATGGTAAAACTCAAAAGGATTTAGAAGATAAAGTACTAAATACTTCTACACCGAATGCAACGTCTTCAACTTAAGCTCAAAACTTATAAATTTAAATCAATGAGGTTTCTGACCTCATTGAAAGTGGACTAATAATAACAAATAAAAATGGAATATTTATATGAAAAGCAATACTATTAATTTTGATGAAAAATATACCGTCGAAAGTTCTTTCGATTTATCGGTTGATGACGCATCCCTGGAATTTACTAATACTGAATATGCAAGTTCAGATGTTTTTAAAACATTAATGAAAACTTCTATTCAATCGCAATTTATTAAAGACGATATTAAAAATTATTTACAATCTCAAGATTTAGATAAAATTGTTAAAGAAACTGACATTATGTTTGTATTGTATGAGATTAGACAGTTTAGTCACTGCAACGACAACCGTATAATTTTTGAAAAATCGCATAGCGCAAATATGATGGGATCAAGTGTAAATCAATTGGATACCATTATCAGAATGTATCATCTTGCCATCGCCTCCGACCAAAAAGAAATAGCGAAAGATATTCAAAATAAAATTTTTGCTGCCATTAAGAAAAAATTACCGGAAATAAAAGATTCTTTTTATTTTTCACGATACTTAAGAGGATCTGCGAAACTCGCTAAAACATGCGGAATTTTCGATAGCCTCAAAGATTTTTTTATAGAACAAAGCATTAACATACTAAATACGAATTCTGATTATTTAAATACGGAGAAAAACAGTCTTCTTCGCTATTTTTTACAAGAATTACAGGAATATACACTTTTAAACAAAGATATTGCAACTACTGTGCAACAACTGATGAAAAATCCAGATTTTGTTAGCAGCGATACGTTACCCATTATTACCGATTATGTGAATAAAGGATTATTAATAAGTAGCGAACTCATTAATGATTCTAAAAATAATGACTATACCAATAAAATAAAAGTATTTATTCCGATTTTTGTACCAAAGTGTGGTGATCCAACTGAAGGTTTTAGAGAAATCGCGGAAGCTGATCTCAATATAAAGGGCTTCAGCGGAATCGCATCCATTATTAATATGAATATCGTCGATTCCCATTGCCAAGTAGGAAAAACTGCCAGAGATACGCATGGCATTATCAATCAACACTCTTGGTATAAACGTAATAAAGGTTATGTTCTAGTCGAAGCCATGATCGATAAAAAAATGGTGAAAGCAATGGCTGAAAAAGATTATTGGCCATGCAACGCGATAAATGCTGGTCAAACATCTTATCCTACGATATTACCTTCATCAGTTATTAAAACAAATGATATTATTTCTATTCGCAATGGTGATGGAATGCCGAAATTTGAGAAAAGAGACAATCCAGATTTTCAAAATTCGGGAGAAACTATCACGTTGTTTGAAGTCATGCAGTCCAGTTTAACTGCCGAACAAATAATGAATCCTACCGAAGAAAATTTAGAAAGACTAATAAAAGGCAGAAGAAATGTCATTGGAGATACCCTAGAATCGGTACGAAAACAAATTTGCTGTTGGGCATGTTCGCAGGATTCCAATAGAGTAGCCGTTGTTGAATTTAGAGCAAAAAAAGCCTACTTAGAAAAATATACAACTTATCATGGTGATGAAGGTTATATTTATAAAGGCGTAATACTACCACATGACATTCAAAGAATTTATCCGCGCACTTATGATTTTGTAAATTTATCCGCGAACAATTCTGATGTTCACAAAAAATTTGCTGAGGTAAGTAACCAGACAGGGTTTGAAAATCCATTATTAAAAATACAACCTTCCACCAACATGACGGCACTTTTTAATAGTAAAACTCAAAAAGATTTAGAAGATAAAGTACAAAATACTTCTACACCAAATGCAACGTCTTCAACTTCCGCTTAAAACTTATAAACTTACATCAATGAGGTTTCTGACCTCATTGAAAGTAGATTAATAATAACAAATAAAAAAGGAATATTTTTATGAAAAGCAACACGATTGAGTTTGATGAAAAATATACCGTTGAAAAAGACAGTCCCAATTTTCAAAAATCTACTGTTAAAGAATTCATTAATATATTTCAAGTCACGTTCTCTGATTTAACTTTGGAACAAATTATGAATCCAACAGAAGAACAATTACAAACATTAATAAGACGCACGTCGAGGAATCCGATAGGTCTTACCAGAAATGCTGTTTTAGAAATAATTAATGACTGGGAACATAGCTACATCCAAAAAACTGTCATTGTTGAATATAAAGCAAATAAAGACCTTGTAAGAAAATATAAGAATTATCAAGGAAATGAGTGTTATGAATATAAAGGCACCATTCACCCTAAAGATATTCAGAGAATTTATCCTGACTTAAGTTGCTTCATACACTGGCGAGAGTGGGCTAAAAATCCAGATTTTTTTAACAAGTTGGAAGAACAATGTAGTAAGGGCATTCCTAATCCTTTATTAAAAATACAACCTTCCATCAACTTAACGACACTTTTTAATAATAAAATACAAATCGATTTAGAAAATAAAATACAAAATACTGTTACGTCAAACATGCATTCTTCAACGTAAACAAGAAAACTTGAACTAATAATAAATAAAAAGGAATACTATTATGCAAGGCCATACTCAAACTGAAAATATAAATTTTTCTGAAACTAAGCCACATTTCGCTCAATCTCGAAATGAAATTTTTTTCGAGATCATGCAATCCGATATTCATTTAGAAATCTTGAGGAATCCATCCTACGAAGATTTATTACGATTAATTAAGGGACGAGGCGATATCAATAAAGATACGTTTGACAAAACGCATTCGGTACTTCGGTCGTGGGCGGCTACCGGTAAGCACAATCAAGCTTGTATCGTTGAAATCAGAAAATCAAATGATTCGAAAAATATTGCGCCTGAAGATATTTATAAAATTCATCCTCGAGAAGATTACTTTCATGAAGTTGAATCGAATGATGGATATCAAGGCATGACATATGAAGATTTTAAACCTTTAATGAATGATGGCATATTAAACCCTTGGTTTGATAAGACTAAGCCTATTCATTTAAAACCGATAGAGAATAGAGAATATTATCTTCCAGTATTTATTCCAAAAGAAAGTGCAGCATTAGGTAAATTGGAAATCGACAAAAAGGCTTTATCGACGCTAAATATCGAAAAAGTTGTTGACATGATAGAAGCGGCTTCAAAAAATAGTGAAATTATTCAAATGGGCCGTGTTGTCAATGAAGCAAAAAAAATTATGGCACAGGATGGCGATTGGCAGAATAAAAATTTAGGTTATTTATTCATTAAATTATTATTGCCGGATCGACAGATTGGTTGTGCTAGAAGAAATAACCCACCTGAATATTTTTTTACTTTAGGAAAAAATACACCAACTAGGAAAATGAATATTTTAGGTATTGAAATAGGCAGTATTGACTCCACACTCGAGACTCAAATTTCAAATATAAAAAATATCAAATATACAAAAACGGAAAGTAAACAAGACTTCACCGAAAATAAAACTTTCCTTAATATCGTTGAAAATCCTCTCATTTTACAAGATTCAAAAAATGAAATTATTAACTATTTAGAAAATCAGGACTTTGCTCAAATACTGAAACAAGTAACTGGTTCAGTTCTCGTTACAACTCAACTACGTGAAGTAAATAAAAATAAAGATTTTTTAAAATCAATTGTGACGAAAGTATGCCACACACTTATTGATAATCATCATCCGCATTGGAGTGGTGCGGCCTTACGTCGCTTCGATCGAAGCGATAAAATTGTCAAATTATATTATCTTGCGGTAATGACGGAACAACATGCTACCGTTAAAATCATTCAAGAAGAAATCAAACATTACTTAACTTATCACGTTCAAACAACTGATTCATTTCGCAATGCCATTCTATTATCTAGAACCTGTCATTGTTTTGATGAAATGAAAGAAAGATTTCGTAATCAAATTATTCACATGCTTCGCAACGAAGAAAATGCATTTGCTTTACTGTCTGATTTACAAGAAATTATTCCGCTTGGGTTGTTAGATAACAAAGATATTGCAAAGCATGCTGAAAAAGCATTAAATAAAGTGATTGACACCTTTGCTCTCAGATTACAACACCTGGAACTTTATCTCAATCAAGTGTTAGAAAAAAAAGATCACAATTTTGTTCATAGTCAAATTTTTCGTGAGACAATGCAGGATAATAATTTAGCTTTAGAAAAAATTCACGCCATTAAATCATTTCTTAATACTGTCGATATCGATCAAATATTCAAAAACTCTACAATAGAATTTTTACTTTCCGATAATCACACATTCGAATCTTTAAAAGATAAAACGTTTCTTGTACAAAAATCTCATTATCGACACGATGACATTGTGAGAATTTATTTGCTTGCACACCACATCAATCATGAAGAAATGATAACTACGCTTCACAATAAAATTATTGATAAAATAACAGAGGTTTTATCAATTAATTATGATTGTTCTGGATTTAGAAGATATATTGAGAGCTGTACTAAGCTCACGGTTGCATGTGATCATTTCGATCAAGCAAAAAATGTATTACGGACCCAAATCTTACGACACCTGCACCTAAAGTATAATATTACAGAATATTCACAATCAAATGCTTCTCTAGATCGTTTATTGCGTACTTTAGATAAATATCATTTATTAACTGCCACTATTTGTCGTGAATTATTACTTTTGCTAAAAAAAGAAAGCCTTAATCCTCTTAATAGTATTGCGCAAGTGACACAATTTTTAAATAAATTTGAAAAAGAAGAGAAGTTAACATTAGAAAATACAAATAAAGTATTACCTAAAGAGGAAGCGATTAATAAAACACCGGAAGAAACTAAGCAAAATCCTCATACGCCTTCCACATTTTTTAAAGAAGAGCCAAAACAAGAAAAAGATAAATGTATGACACGGTTTTGGAAGTTTTTGGGTTGGTAATCGCTTTGTCATGCCAGCCGAGCGTAGCGAGAGGTGGCATCCAGTCGGCATTCAACGAAGCCGCTTGGATGCCAGCTGAAAGCATGCTGGCATGACATAGTTGATGGCGAGCGTTCGCAATGGCAAGAACTTACAACGTCTGCATCAACTCCTGCAACTCCCCTGCCTCAAACATTTCCGTCATAATATCGCAGCCACCAATAAATTCGCCCTTCACATATAATTGCGGAATGGTCGGCCAGTTGGAAAAATCTTTAATGCCTTGACGAATTTCTGGATCATCCAACACATTGACAGATGCAAAACCTTGAACCCCTGCTGCTTCCAATAATTTTACTGCTTTTGCAGAAAATCCACATTGCGGAAATTGTGGGGTACCTTTCATAAAAAGAATCACATTATTTTTTTCAATTTCAGATTTAATTTTTTCTAATGCTGTCATTTTTCACCTCATTACAACTCTTCGTTATTTCCCGCACAGGCGGGGTTCTTGAAACGGATTCCCGCCGGAGTTTACCCTCGAATGCTTTAATCGGGGGCGGGAATGACACAAAAATTACAACATACCTAATTGTAATTTTGCTACATCCGTCATCATGCTTCTATCCCAAGGCGGATCAAAAACTAAATCCACTTTAATATCGGTGACGGTATGAATTTGTCGAATTTTTTGCTCAATATCACCCACTAATGTCGGGCCCATTCCACAACCGGGCGCTGTTAACGTCATTTTTATTTTTACTTCACCGTTTTCTTCGATTCGACATTCATAGACCAATCCTAAATCTACAATATTCACGGGAATTTCAGGATCAAAACAAGTTTTTAATACTTCCCAGATTTTGTCTTCCACCGTACCATCAAAATCATTAATATCCGGCTCATCTAAAATAACCATTCCTAATGCATCGCCATCAATACCAGCCACACGCGCTAAATTACCATTCACATAAACCGTGTACGAATTTCCTAATGCTTGCGTAATCACGACGAGAGAGCCTTTTTTAATAGTGACAGAGACACCTGTAGGAATTAAACGCGCTTCACATTCACGTAACACTTCGATGGAATCTTGCTTCAGCATTATTTACTCCGTCGTAAAGCTTTCGCCACAACCGCAGCGATTTTTTTCGTGGGGGTTGATATAAACTAAACGTTTTTGTTTTAAACCCATCGTCTTATCTTCAACAAAATCAATCAGTAAACCATCCAAGAATGAAAGGGAGTTTCGATCGACATAAACTGGCAAATCGCCTGCCATAAAATGTAAATCATTTTCTTTCACTGATTCAATGATTTCTGGCACATACTGGGAACCAGAGCATCCGGTTTTTTTGAGGGACAATCGAAAGCCCACACCATTTTTTTGTTTCGCGAGCATCGATAATAAATGTATTTTTGCACTATCTGTAAAAGTAATAGGATTCATCATTACTCCGTAGATATAACACAGCTATCATTTGATAATAAGGCATTTAACGTATGCCAAGCCAACGTCGCACATTTTACGCGTAACGGAAATGCAACAACACCACTTAATACATTGAGCTTTCCTAATTTTTCTTTTTGCGCTTCGGTTATTGACCCTTGCGTTAAACATTGATGAAAAATACCAAAAATTTCTTTCGCAAATTCGACAGATTTCCCCACTAAATGTTCTGTCATCAAAGATCCTGAAGCGATCGAAATTGCGCAGCCGCAACCATCAAAACTTAAATTTTTGATATGTCCTTTTTCTTCATCGAGATAAATTGTAATTTTATCTCCACATAAAGGATTATAACCTTCTTTCGTAAGCGTTGCGTCTTTATTCACTTTAAAGTTTCGCGGTGATTTCCCATGATCAAGGATAATTTCTTGATAAAGCTCACGTAACTCAGACATGGAAAATCCTCTTAGTCGTTTCAATCCCTTTCACCAAAGCATCAATATCATCGACGGTATTGTATAAACCAAATGATGCGCGCACACAGGCAGGAATGTTAAATCGTGTCATGATCGGCATTGCACAATGATGTCCAGCACGCACCGCGATTCCTTCTCGATCTAAAATCGTCGCAATATCATGCGGATGTATATCTTTTAAAGTAAAAGATAAAACGCCTAATTTTTCTTTAGCGCTGCCAATTATTTTTAATCCAGCAATCGCATTTAATTTTTCGGTCGCAACTTCTAATAATTTTTTTTCATGCTCTCTAATATTTTCCATACCAATGTTGGTGAGATATTCTAACGCCGCATGAAATCCTACTACATTGGCAATATTCGGCGTTCCCGCTTCGAATTTATAAGGCAACGGTGCGTAGGTTGATTTTTCAAAACTCACACTTTCAATCATCGCACCACCGCCTTGATAAGGCG
>Ga0207079_1038_pt1 | contig 25089 bp, 20 predicted proteins | sample Alteio_BWMinHeat_61_FD_153525 | JGI IMG/M metagenome (GOLD analysis project Ga0207079, IMG submission 153525) | Enriched cells from forest soil in Barre Woods Harvard Forest LTER site, Petersham, Massachusetts, United States -... | ecosystem: Environmental > Terrestrial > Soil > Temperate forest >...
AACCGCATAACAATATTCCCAACAATGGAAATAATGGGCCGAAAGGCGTTTTAAAGGGTCTTGGCAAATTAGGTTGCGTGTATCGTAACATCATTGCACTTGCGCAAACGGCAATGAAGGCAGCCAATGCACCAATATTGACTAGACTTGCAATTCCAGCAATAGGAAAAAAACCTGCCGCAATTGCCATAATAAAACCGACTGACCAAATGAGACGTTTAGGTGTTCCGCTTTTTTTGCAAATTTTGGCTGTTGCATTCGGTAAAAATCCATCTCTCGCCATCGCTAAAAACACGCGCGTAAAACCATAATACATGGCCATTATTGCCGTGGTTAAACCCGCAATGGCCCCAATGGCTACGATTTGCGCTGCATAGTGATGACCATATTGAAGTAATGCGAGAGAAACGGGTGAGCTCGTATTAAGATTTGGATAATACATAATACCGGTGAGCAATCCTGCAACCGCAATATATACCAAGGTGCAAAATACTAACGACACCATAATGCCAATAGGTAAATCTCGTTTAGGATTTTTGGCTTCTTCTCCAGCGGTTGAAACCGCATCAAAACCAATATAGGCAAAGAAAATTAATCCAGCCCCATTCACAATACCCTGGTATCCAAAAGGTAAAAAAGGATGCCAATTGTCGGGATTAAAATGAAAAAAACTAATTCCGATAAAAAGTGCAATGACTAATAATTTGATATAAACAATAAAATTATTAAAAATCGAACCCTGTTTCGTGCCTATCGATAAAAGCGATGCGAGTAATAAAATAACAATCATCGCTGGCAAATTGACAATGCCACCGTTAAAAGGATCAGTTGTCAGCGTTTTGGGGAGAGGAATACCAAATGCTTCTAAAGTATGGGTAACATATCCGGACCATCCGATAGAAATGGTTGCGGCGTCCATTCCATATTCTAAAAGTAAATCCCAACCAATAACCCAAGCGATAAATTTTCCGATGCTGATGTATGCATAACCGTACGCACCGCCGCAACCACCCACACTTGAAGCTAATTCTGCATAAGAAAAAGCACAGAAAGCACAGACTAAACCTGCTAAAACATAAGAAAAAATGACACCGGGTCCCGCTTGCGTGCTTGCCGCGATCCCTGTCATGACAAAAATACCAGCACCGATAATAGCGCCAATCCCTAACAATGTGAGATCAAATGCGGATAAACACCGACGTAATTGTTCGGGTTCAGCGGGAGATACAGCTTGCATACCATTTCCTCTTATTAAACGTTACTTTTAAAAGTTATTCTTTCCATACTTGAAGATTGCCGCCACTTATTATACAGACACAATGCGTGGTCGTCACTTGGCCTCGTAATAAAGCCGCGATGCCGACTGCGCCTCCTGGTTCAACTACCAGTTTGTGTTGTTCAAGCATAAAACGAGTCGCGTTAACAATGTCTTCTTCTTCAACTAAAATGACCTTTTCAACACATTTTCTCGCATCATCCAAGTGTTTTAAAATGCTATGGAATGCGGGCCTTGGCTTAAAAGAGCCGGTCGGTTGCTGGGTTTCGAGTTTAAGCCAAACTTGTTTTTTGGATTTTTTATGGAGAAGATGTGAAAATATGAGGGGAGTTTTGAATAAATAAGGCTTCAAGAGCGCATCTGCTGCGTATACATCTTGAATATTCATTAGCCATAATCCTAATAAAATCAATAGGTCACTTTATACCTATCATTTCTATTTTACAAGACGCGATTTAAACGAACACTTGCTATTTTCTGTGCAAAGTGCGATCATCTGTACGCATTCTTAGAGGAAAAAACATGTCTTTTTCACAATTTAATTTCAACCCACATATTTTTAAAGCGATCGGAATGTGTGGTTATAAAAATCCAACTCCTATTCAAGCGCGTTCTATACCGGATATTTTGAGCGGTAAAGATATCGTTGCTTCATCTCAGACAGGTTCTGGTAAGACCGCGGCATTTGTTCTGCCTGCTTTACAACGATTAAGTACAACTACACAAAGCAAGAAACCACGAATTTTGATTTTAACTCCCACTCGCGAATTGGCCACCCAAATTAAAGATGCGACAGATAAGTATGGGAAGTTTTTACAGTTTAAATTAATTAGTTTAGTGGGTGGTATGCCATATCGTCAGCAATTAAAGGGTCTTTCTGGGTCCGTTGATATGATTGTCGCAACCCCAGGACGTTTGTTAGATCACATGGAAAATCGTCGTTTAGATTTATCAGAAATCGAAATGCTTGTACTTGATGAAGCAGATCGGATGTTAGATATGGGTTTTATTGACGATGTCAAACTTATTGCGAAAGCCACTCCTAAAAATCGTCAGACTTTATTATTTAGCGCAACGGTAAATGATAGATTAGGCAATATTATTCAACAATTATTAACAAATCCCACCCGTATTGATTTTTCTAATGAAAAAATTACACCGGTAGAGATTAAACAAGAATTGTATATTGCAGATAATCTGGCGCATAAAATGCGATTGCTACAGCATTTCTTAAAACAAACGCAGATTTATAAAGGCATTATTTTTACGGCTACCAAAATCAATTGCGATAAGATGGCACAGGATTTGATAGATCAAGGTTTTTTAGCGATGCCATTGCATGGAGATCTTAAACAAAGTATTCGTAATAGAACCGTTGAAAAATTACGTCGTGGAAAAATTCAATTTTTGATTGCGACCGATGTTGCAGCACGTGGACTAGATGTACAAGATGTCACACATGTTATTAATTTTGATTTGCCAAAGTTTTCTGAAGATTATGTTCATCGGATTGGACGTACAGGTCGGGCTGGAAAAAAAGGTATTGCGATATCTTTTGCGTTGAGTTCGGAAGGTAGACACGTTCAAAAAATCGAACGTTATGTCGGAAAAACCATTGAAGTTTCCATGATTGAAGGACTAGAACCCACAAAGAATTTGAATAGCGCGGCGCCCAGTAAAAAACGTAAAAAGAAAAAATCAAATTTTAAAAATGGATCTGGTTTTAAAAAAGAAAATTCCAGTCTTAGTTTTAAAAGAGAAGGTGGATTCAAAAAAGAAAGTTCGAATTTTAGAAAAGACGATTCTGGTTCTAGAAGAGAAGGCGGTTTCAAAAAAGAAAGATCAAGCTTTAGAAAAGATGATTCTGATTCTAGAAGAGAAGGTGGTTTCAAAAAAGAAAGATCGAGTTTTAGAAAAGATGATTCTGGTTCTAGAAGAGAAGGCGGTTTCAAAAAAGAAAGATCAAGCTTTAGAAAAGACGATTCTGATTCTAGAAGAGAAGGCGGTTTCAAAAAAGAAAGATCAAGCTTTAGAAAAGACGATTCTGGTTCTAGAAGAGAAGATGGCTTCAAAAAAGAAAGATCAAGTTTTAGAAAAGATGATTCTGGTTCTAGAAGAGAAGGTGGTTTCAAAAAAGAAAGATCGAGCTTTAGAAAAGACGATTCTGATTCTAGAAGAGAAGGCGGTTTCAAAAAAGAAAGATCAGGCTCTAAAAAAGAAGGGTCTGGATTCAAGAAGGAAAGTTTCGGCTTTAAAAGAGAAAGTGGCTTTAAAAAAGAAAGTTCTGGTTTCAAAAAGTCGAAAAATAAATTCGATAAAAACAAATAGTCATTGAAATATGAAAATGAGTTTGTTTTAATTGATTTTTTTAGAGGATTTCACTATGGGTACCAAAGATACAAAGAAAGACCAGAAAAAACCAGCACAAAAAACTTTGAAAGAAAAGCGTGCTGCTAAGCAAGCAAAAAAGAAAGGTAAATAGTAGCTATTGCGAAAATCTGTCATGCCAGCATGTTTTTAGCTGGCATCCAGACAAGCCCCGCTGGATGCCAGCTAAAAACATGCTGGCATGACATGGGCTTTTTCACTCGCGCCAGTCATTCACTTCTGCTGTTTTATTTATGGCAGATCAAACTTAAAAGAACTTAAACATGCCTCAATTTATTTACACTATGCAAGGGGTCGGTAAAGTCGTCCCACCAAAACGTGAAATTTTAAAAAATATTTGGTTGTCATTTTATCCTGGTGCAAAAATCGGTGTTCTTGGTTTAAATGGATCCGGAAAATCGTCTCTTTTAAGAATTATGGCGGGAATTGATAAAGAATTTAATGGAGAAGCAAGACCGGATGCTAATATTAAAATTGGTTATTTACCGCAAGAACCTCAATTAGATCATAATAAAAATGTGCGCGGAAATGTGGAATCTGGCTTAGGAGATACCATTGATTTACTCAATCGTTTTAATGACATCAGCATGAAATTTGCAGAACCGATGTCAGATGATGAAATGAATAAATTGCTCGATGAGCAAAGCCGGTTGCAAAATGAAATTGATGCAAGAAACGCTTGGGAAATCGAAAGAACATTAGAAATCGCAGCGGATGCGCTACGTTTACCTCCCTGGGATGCAGATATTGCCACCTTATCCGGTGGTGAAAAACGACGTGTCGCTTTATGTCGTTTATTGTTATCCAAACCGGACATGTTATTGTTGGATGAACCGACTAACCATTTAGATGCAGAAAGTGTGGCATGGCTCGAACATTTTTTACATGAGTATCCTGGCACAGTCGTTGCCGTCACTCACGATCGTTATTTTTTGGATAATGCGGCAGGTTGGATTTTAGAATTGGATCGAGGTGCTGGTATTCCTTATGAAGGAAATTATTCTTCGTGGCTTTTGCAAAAAGAAAAACGTCTAGAACAAGAAGAGCGTCAACAATCGGCTCTTCAAAAAACCTTAAAGGCAGAGCTCGAATGGGTACGCAGCAATCCTAAAGGTAGACAAGCAAAAAGTAAGGCACGTATCGCACGCTTTGAAGAATTAAATTCGAAAGACTATCAAGAAGAACGCAATGCAACGCAATCGTTATATATTCCACCGGGTCCTAGATTAGGTGATGTTGTTTTTGAAATTGATAATATCAGCAAGCGTTTTGGCGATCGGGTGTTATTTGAAAATGTTACCTTCCAAGTTCCAAAAGGCGCGATTGTCGGTATTATTGGTCCCAATGGTGCGGGCAAATCTACATTTTTTAAAATGTTAGCGGGTGTCGAAACGCCAGATACCGGTACGATTAAAGTAGGTGAAACCGTTAAAATCGCTTATGTTGATCAAAGTCGTGATTCATTAAATGGGAAGAAAACGGTTTGGCAAGAGCTTTCTAACGAGCAAGATATTTTGCAAATCGGCACTTATCAAATTCCTTCACGTGCTTATGTTGGACGATTTAATTTTAAAGGAAACGATCAACAAAAGTTTATTCAAGATCTTTCCGGTGGCGAACGCAATCGTGTGCATTTAGCGAAAGTCTTAAGTAGTGGCGGTAACGTTCTATTACTCGACGAGCCTACCAACGACTTAGATGTTGAAACCCTACGTGCGCTCGAAGAAGCCTTATTAGGTTTTCCAGGTTCAGCTATGATTATTTCACATGATCGTTGGTTTTTGGACCGGGTTGCGACGCATATCCTTGCTTTTGAGGGTGATAGCACAGTGAACTTTTTTACTGGAAATTACACAGATTACGAAGAAGATCGTATCAAACGATTTGGGGATGCGGCAAAACAACCCCATCGTATTCGTTATAAAAAACTAACGCATTAGAATATAACCTTAATCTCGATTCCCGCTTCCGCGGGAATCAATTTTTTGTACAAATAAAACCCTAACTCTTCTTCGCGTCTTAATTTTCTCTTAACTTAAATAGCATACTATTAAAAAATATACAGGGTGTTTTTATGCGAGGGAACTACATATGCCACATCTTAAACCGACTCCGATGGATTTAAATGAACAACTATTTCATCTAAAAAAAGACTATACCCTTCAAAAAAGCAATGTAAACAATGAAAAACGTAGACAAATTATTGATTTCGTTTCCTCTTTTCAAGATAACAAACTAGAAAAATATGAACATGATGCTGCATTAGGCAGCTGTTTATTTGGATTACTCTTGATTGAACAAGAATATAAATATACTTGCCCCGACAAAAGTGAATTATATCTTTTATTAAAAAAATGTTTGAATATTACGACTATTCAAGCCATTACTGATTATGAAGCAACCGTATATTTATTTCGTCTCTATGAACATATCAAAGAAAACCCCAGAAATATGGATGGATTACGTACGTTTAAAGTTGAAGAAGTACAAGATATCCTAAACAAAATTAATTTATTTTTAAAAAAATATTTTCAAAATATTTTAAAAAATCCTCCAGCAATCGAAAGCTTAAAGAAAAATTTTATTAAAATCGCTGAAGAATATAAGCCTAAAAAAACGTATTTTGGTTTCGGAAAAGTCGATGAAACTCGCGATAAAGATATTAAACGTATCGTCATTATTGATGAAGTGCTGAATCAACTATGTCTTTCAGATGATAAAGCAGAAAAAGCAAAAGAACGTGCATACAAAGTTCGTTTTGGTACATTACTTTATATGATGACCCGAATTGAAGATTCCTATCGTGTGCGTTCTCCTGAAAATAGTTCGCTCTACAAATTATGTCAAAGAGTCACATGCCTTAAAAATACTTCATTGTTAAGTGATGATTTAAAAAAAGAATATTACAACACTTTTATCGATTTTATTGCAACGGTTCAATTTAATCTTCGTTGGCGAAATGCCGGTCTTGAAACAGCCGATCATATTGATAAAGAATGGAAAAGAATCTCAGCACAATCTTATTTACAACGTTATAGTTTTTATTTGATGGATTATGCGGCGCATTATGGGGTACAAATTGTGGTTGGTACGGTAGCTGCGACTATGCTTTCACAATTTCGTTTAACGGGAATTATTATAGCAAATACCGCACAATGGATTGCACCTGAATATGCAGTTTTGTTGAAAAGCCTTGCACCAGTCCTTGGTGATCAACTCAATACATGCGTGGTGAGTATTGTTTCAGGTGTTGTTTCACAAATGTTAATTGAGCCAATCGGAAAACCAATGATATTAATTACATTTAGTAGCACGAGGTCTTTGCAAAACTTTTTGAATAATATAGTACATGGTAAAAAAACTATTGTTCCAAAAAAACATCTTGTTGAACCTGAATTTCATCAAATACTTCCACACATTCCTGAGAATATTTTATCAAATGAGGATAATGAAAAAATTCAGAATATTATTGGTTATGAGGAACCAAGGAATAAATTAAAATTGGAGATCACGAAAGCAGCTCAACTGAAATGGGTATAACCTTCTTTTGTCCAATGCCATTTTTCGATGTGATGAATGGGAGGAGTCATTGCAAATGCTGCTTCAAAATTTTCATGTACAAAAAAATTTTCCACATGAAAACGATCAGTTACATTTTCTGAATTTTCAAATAATCCATTCCCCGTCGCTTTTTGTAAGGCTTCCTTGCGTGACCACAAATGATAAAATAGGCGAATACGATCTAATGGCGCAAGATTCATTAATGCGGCATATTCATCTGGCTGAAAGTATCGTTTTGCAATACCTTCTTTAAAATGGTCTGTCACTTTTTCAACATCGACCCCGATTTCTTTTTGCAGTGTGATGGCATAAACCGCGACACAATCCGAATGAGAAAGATTAAATTGAATGGGATAATCAATACTTGGTTTGCCGTGTGGACCATAGGAAAATGCGATAATTTCGGGAGACATGCCCGTGTAAAGATGAAGAATTTTTCGTAAAAATGCGCGCGCAATGATAAAACGTTCACGATGTATCTCAAAATGAAAGCGAGTCGCCCGTAATTGTTCATCCGTGCTTAATAAGTCGATTAAATTTTGTACTTCGAAAGTAAAATCGTTTAGCCATACACGCCAAAGGTGAACGGTGTTATCATGAAGTGAAATAGATGTTTTCATGATTCTAATATAGGCGATTTATGTCAAATTTTCATTATAAAAATTCAAATCTTTTTGGGGAAGATATTAAATTAAGCGATGTTGCAACCGAATTTGGAACTCCTTCATATGTTTATTCGAAAAATGCTTTAAATACCCAATGGGAGTTATTTGAAAAATCATTTGCCAATATGCCACATCGCATTTGTTATGCAGTCAAAGCAAATTCCAATATTTCGATTTTGAAATTTTTTGCAGAAAAAGGTGCGGGATTTGATATCGTATCGTCAGGTGAGTTAGAGCGTGTATTAAAAGCAGGTGGGGACCCTAAAAAAATCGTTTTTTCAGGTGTTGGGAAAAAGACGCATGAAATTGAACACGCAATTGATGTGAGCATAGGTTGTTTTAATGTGGAATCAATCCCCGAACTACATCGTTTACAATCGATCGCTGCTAGAAAAAATTTGATTGCACCCATCGCATTTCGTATTAATCCTAACATAGATCCAAAAACGCATCCTTATATTGCAACAGGTTTAAATAGCAATAAATTTGGGATTGAGTACAGTCAAATTATTCCGCTTTGCGAAAAGCTAAACGAATTTTCTCATGTAAAACTGATTGGCTTCGCTTGTCATATTGGCTCACAGTTAACAGAATTATCTCCGTTTATTGAGGCGATGGATCGAATGTTGTCGCTGACGCAGCAAATACAAAGTTTAGGTATTCCATTACAACATCTTAATCTGGGTGGCGGATTAGGTGTGACTTATCATGATGAAAATCCGCCTTCTATTCAAGAATATGTCGCAGCCATCAAAAATAAATTTAATCACAATTCTTTCGAAATTTTTATTGAACCCGGACGTGTGATGGTGGCTGTTGCAGGAATACTGTTGACGCGTGTTGAATACTTGAAACATACGACACATAAAAATTTTGCCATTATTGATGCGGGAATGAATGATTTAATGCGACCTTCCCTTTATGACGCCTGGCATGACATCGTTCCGCTTACTGTGAATAATGAAGAAAAAAAACTTTATGATGTCGTGGGCCCAGTTTGTGAATCAGGAGATTTTTTTGGAAAAGAAAGATTGTTAGCCATTAATGAGGGTGATTTACTTGCGATTCTGAATGTAGGCGCCTACGGATTTTCGATGAGTTCACATTATAATTCGCGTCCTCGCCCACCGGAAATTATGATTGATGGAAATAAAGCTTATATCATCCGAAAAAGGGAAAGCGTCGAAGATTTATTTAAAAATGAATTGTGATGATATTTGTTGCGCAATACTTAATAAATCGATTAATAAGAAAATACTTAATTAAGTCGACTTAGTTTGATGGCCAGTGTATTATACATACTGAATTCAGGCCGTTTAAAACTTGTTTTTAATAAAATTATCCAGCATAGAATAATAATCGTTTTTTAGTATGAAAGCTCAGGTGAATATAACTAACGAAAAAATCATAACAAATCAGAAAGATGATATGTATGTCACATACCAACGAGCGGAACAGTTTTTTCCATGGAATTTACAAAATGATGTTTTAAATAGTACCCTGTTCCCTTATTGGACTCATGATGCACTTTATTATTTTCAAGAGTCAATCAGTCGAAAAGTATTGTTAAAAGTCGACCTCCAAACAGGAGAAAAAGAATCAATTCTTGATTATCAAATATTAATAGACGTACTTTCATGCCAGACTCAAAAGAGTAATGTAAATGTCCCTTTGGATCGATTTTCAATGAAAGAAAATCCTTTACGGCTATGTTTTACTTATGAAAAAGATAAGTGGCATTACGATATTAGTGAGAAAACTTTAATAAAATATGAAAAAATCTCGCCTGATAAATTAAAGTCACCCGATAATAATTGGGTATTTTGGATAAAAGATCATAATATTTATTTAACGGATTTAAAATCTCAACAAGATTATCAGTTAACAAGCGATGGTCAGCAGTACTATGATTATGCGTCTTCGCCTGAAACAAACACGCATGCAGTTACACAACGTTTAGAAAATATTGTTTCACCGCCGGTTGCAATTTGGTCTACAGATTCTACTAAAATAATTACTCATAAATTGGATCAGCGTAAGGTTAAAACATTACATATTTTGCAGAATTCGCCCCAGGATAGCCAACGACCTTTGTTACATAGTTATCGTATGTCTTTTTCAGGCGATGAAGATTTGCCTCTTGCTGAACTAATCATCGTTGATGTTTTAAATAAAAAAACTATTCCTCTGAAAATGGAACCACTTTTATCCCCATATTTAACACCAATTGAATTTAAATGGGTATGGTGGAGCCAAGATAATCAAAAAATCTATTTTTTGCGTGAAGCACGAGGATCAAAAGAACTTATACTTTTTGTTGCTGATACAAATACTGGAATTATAAGAACGTTAGTTAGAGAAACCGCTAAAACATATATAGAACCTAGCCAGCATTTTTTATGGCCTCATCAAATAATTATTTTGGAAGACAGAAACGAAATTATATGGTTATCTGAACGGAGTAATTACTCTCATTTATATTTGTACGATCGAGAATCCAATACGGTAAAATGGGCAATTACTGAAGGGGATTGGTGTGTTAGAGAAGTTCATTTTTTTGATGCAAAAAATAATTGGCTTTATTTTACTGCTTGTGGATACAATAAAAATATTGATCCGTATTATAGACAACTTTTCCGCTGTCATTTGGATGGCACAGAATTAGAGTGTCTTACCAATGAGAGAGCACATCATTCAATTTATATTTCACCAGATAAAAACTGTTTTTTAGATACTTATTCAACAATAAATACTGCCCCTGTCAATATCTTGAAATCACTAGACGGCAAATTAATTTGTCATCTTGAAACAGCAGATATTCAGGGGTTATCAGCTTTAAATTGGGTTCCACCTAAACGCTTTTCTGTTACGGGTAGGGATGGAGAAAATTTAATCTACGGGAATATTTATTTTCCCTCAAATTTTGACCCAAACAAAAAATACCCTATCATTGACCACATTTATCCAGGCCCTCAAGTTTTTCGCACGTCTCCATATTTTACCTTATATGGAGCAATTTTTAGATCAACATGGACTGCTCAAGCATTGGCTGAACTTGGATTTATTGTTATTCATGTTGATGGCTTTGGAACCCCAGGAAGGTCAAAATGTTTTCATGATATAACTTATGAGAACATGAGTGATTGCGGTATTCCTGACCATGTAATAGCAATAAAAGAACTAGCATACCAATACGACTGTATTGATCTAGAAAGGGTAGGTATTACTGGATATTCAGGCGGTGCGTTTGCAGCAGCACGTGCCATGCTAATGTATCCCGAGTTTTTTAAAGTCGGGGTCGCAGCAGCTGGTAATCATGATTTACGTTGTTATCCTGCGAGTTATGGCGAAAAATATAACGGACTTAATACTGATACCTATGCTGAGCAAAGTAACGCATACCATGCAGATAAGTTAGAAGGGAAACTTTTACTGATTCACGGAGAGATGGATGATAATGTGCACCCGTGCGCAACATTACAATTAGTGGATGCATTGATTAAACACAATAAAGATTTTGATATGTTAATTATGCCAAACCAAAATCACAGATCAACTTTTGATCACCCATATTACATGCGTCGTCAGTGGGATTATTTTGTAATGCATCTTTTAAATCAAACTTCTCCCAAAAATTATCATATTAAACCAATGTCATTAGATTTCCCTCAATTAATGGATTGGTAAAGGGGGGTAGAATTTACTTCAACATGCGAATTATATTATGCGAAATGTTTTGATGCTGTTTTTCATTATTGTATGTAGTTATTCATCTTTAGCAGTGGCTTCGTCATTTTGATTACAACATTGGCTGTTGGTCTCTACCTCAATAAATTTGATGACCAAGAAAAGCAAAAAAATAATTTACAGAAAATTCATACCATGCTATCCCAGCTTATCGTGCCATCAATGATTATTTCAGATTTCTCTGAATTACGGCATATATTATTTATGGCATCAGGTAAAGAAGAAACATTTATCGTTATTGATAATGATAAAACCGTGATAATGCCTGATTATGAAAAAACACAATTTTCTAAATATGTTTCAATGTATTATAAATCAATAAAAGACTGTAAAAATTTAGAGGCTACTTATCAATATATTGGTGATAAAGAATAGTATATCTGGAATATCAATGGTTCATGCATCCTCAACACCACGTATAAATGATATTATAAATGCCCCCGCAGAGTTGGTCGAAATAAAAGAAGCTTTTGAAAGGTTATTGGTAAATCTAAAAGAAGAATATTGTGGACGTATTGAAGCTGAAAAAATGAATGCGCTGATAGATCTTGCGGCTGGGGTTGCACATGATATACGTTCACCTTTAACTGCATTGGACATTATTATAAAAGATATTCAGAATATTCCTGAACAGCAAAGAATTGTTATTCGTAATGCGGCAAATCGCATAAATGATATCGCAAATAATTTATTGACTCAGTATAAACACTCGAAAAATCAGGAAAACAATGGCAATGTTATAGATATAAAACCTGAGTTGATATCAGAACTTCTGTTAAGCTTGATATCAGAGAAAAGAGCCCAGTATAGAAATGATACGTTAAAATTATTGATAAATATTGATGAAGATGCCTACGGAAAATTTGCAGTAATATCATCATCTACTTTTAAGAGGGTATTATCAAATCTTATAGATAACTCAAAAGAAGCAGAGGCAGATCAAATAAAAGTCGATTTGAGTATTTTGGATGTTAAAAATCGAAGTAAATTATTATTTCGCATACATGATAACGGATGTGGTATACCACAAGAGAGCTTGCATAAGATTATTAATGGCGAACGGTTTTCTACGAAAGAAAACGGACATGGACTCGGATTACCCCACGCTATTAAAATGGTCGAGAAAGAGTGGGGCGGTACACTAAACATTAGATTAATGGAAGAAAGTGCTGGTACTATTATTGAGATTTTATTACCTGAGGTTGCTCCGTCGAAATGGTTTCTTTCTCAATTAACGGTGCAATCGAAAGATACCATAGTTATCGTAGATGATGATGAATCTATTCATCAAGTATGGAATAAACGGTTTTATGATATTCATGGTAATTTAAAATTCATCAATTATTATAGCCCACAAGATCTATTGGCGCTTGATAAAAATACTCTTGCAGCTATAAATCTTTTTTTAATTGATTATGAATTTATTGGTTGTAATGAAAGTGGATTGGATATTATTGAAAGACTGAACATTGCTGGTCGTGCGTATTTGGTAACAAGTCGGCATGAAGATTATCATATTCGTGAACGCAGTGAAAAAATAGGGCTAAAAATGATACCGAAAGCGTTTGCCGTTTATATACCAATTATCTTGTTAGAAAATAAAAAAAAATCTGCAGATTTTATTTTCATTGATGATGATAGCGTTATTACCGATGCGTGGGTTCTTTATGGACTTACAAAAGGAAAGGTAGTTGCAACGTATAATTCTATTCGATCATTTAAAGTTGATATCAATTGCTATGATTTAAATATACCGGTTTATATTGATTCAGATTTAAACGATGTAATAAAAGGGCAGGAGTATGCAAAGGAATTATATGAAAAAGGATTTAAGCATATTTATTTGGCAACAGGACATTTATCCAATAATTTCCAAGCCATGTATTGGGTAAAAGATATTATTGGTAAGTTACCACCATTTTAGATTTATAATATTGCCCATTCTAAATTGGCGTTGTTGCATAATTAGAGGCTTTGTCATGCCAGCTGAGCGTAGCGAGAGGTGGCAATCCAGTGGGCACGTAGCGAAGTCTCTTGGATGCCTGCCAGCATGCTTAAAGGTGGCATAAAAGCATGCTGGCATGACAGATTACTTACAATCCCCTCGCATATATACCATAACGCCAATATATGATAAAATAACGATCATTTTTGAAAAATGACAAAATAGTACAAAAAATCACAACGAGGGTTGCAAATGAGATACTTCATTTTAGTAATGAGGAAAGTATTTCTTATTACTTTTACTTTATGCGTTACACATCTTGCCTATGCTTCCAATGCGATACAAACAGAACCCGTTATTCTGGATGGAAAAAATTTAACAATAGAGGAAGTCGTCAAAGTTGCAAGGCAAAATGTTTTCGTAAAAATTGATAATGGCGCATTGGTAAAAGTTAAACGATCGCATCAACTGCTATTGTTGGCCGCAGAAAAAGATTTGCCTATATACGGATTAAATCGAGGCGTTGGTCTAAACAAAGATAAAACCATTTTTAAAGGAAACGTTTTAACAGCGGAAGCTCGAAAAGAATCCGAGCAATTTAATATGAATGATATTTATGCGACAAGCGCAGGGGTAGGACCTAATGCCTCTCGTGAGGTCGTGCGCGCAGCGATGGTCGCTAGACTCAACACGCTTCTCCTCGGTAACGCTGGTGTTCAACCCTCTGTTGTGGAAATGTTTGCCGCATTTTTAAATAACGATATTACCCCGATTTTTCCATCTGGTGGATCAATCGGTGAAGCGGATATTACGATTCTTGCGCATATTGGCCTTGCGATGACTGGCAAGGGTGATGTCTGGTACAAAGGAAAAAAAATGTCAGCGACAGTTGCTTTAAAAAAAGCAGGTCTTAAGCCTTTACATCTTTTTGCTAAAGATGCGCTTTCCATCTTTAGTTCTAATGCTTATACCGCAGGTATGGCTACCTTAGCCGTTTACGATGTCGAAAAATTGATAAATAAATACGATTTATTAGTATCATTAAGCCTAGAAGGAATAAATGGAAATGTTGCTCCGCTTCTTCAGCCTGTGCGCACAATACGTCCTTTTCCTGGCCAAGGAGTTTCGGCTGATAACATTATTACTTATCTTCAGGGAAGTTATCTTTTGGATACATCAGCCAAACGGGCGCTTCAAGATCCTCTTAGTTTCCGTACTGCAAGCCAAGTCAGTGGTGCAACTCGTGATGTACTAAAAGACTTAAAACAAGATCTTACTATTCAATTAAATTCTTCAGACGATAATCCTGCAGTTATCATTGATATTTCACCAAATGAAAATGCTTCGCCTCAGGAAAAAACTTATTACGTCAGCGATGGTAAATTATCAGGAGCTGTCATTCCTACTGCTAATTTTGAACCCATTTCATGGGTCTTAAATATTGAAAGATTAAATATCGCATTAGGTCATATGTCAGCAAGTAGCACACAACGTATTGTGAAATTGGGCTCATTCTGCATTAATCAAATATCGCGTTTTCTTTCGCCCGATCAAGCAACGATTGCTTTTGCTGCGATTCAAAAACCAATTATGTATTTAAATACGGATATACAACAGCAAAGTATTCCTGTCTCAACGATTTCGTACCCTGTAGCAGGAGAAATCGAAGATACGGCTACCAATTCACTTTTGGTAGTGCAACATCTCATTAAAATAGTTGATAATCTATATCAAATTATGGGATTTGAATTGATACATGCGAGCCAAGCAATTAATCTCAAAAAATTACAAACGCCTGGATTAAAGTTGGGTAAATCTACGAAAACTTTATATTCTGATTTTCGTAAAATAGTGCCTTTCTTACAAAAAGATCGTGAGCTAACGCCAGATATAAAAAATGCATATGAATTTATAAGTAGCTACGATTTCGATCGTAAAAATGCTAATCCCCCGCGAAGCATCTGAGGTCTCTACACAAGTCAAAGAACTCGTCGTCCCGCGGCAAGTCCTAAGGGATCCAGTAGCAGCGGATATGCCACTCTGGATCCCGCGAACAAGTCGCGGGACGACGGTTCTGTGGTTAAACCGATGATTTTTTAGAACAAGTATCTGATAACTCACAAATAAATTTTTCTGTTTGCGAAATTTTGCTACGGTCAGTAGGTGGATTTTGGAAAAACTCTATTCTTTCTGAAGAAATCATACAATTTTTGATAGCATTTTTTGAAACATATGGATTAGTCTTATCTTGATTTAATAAAGAATCCAATTTACTCACTGTGCGAGTAAAGCTCCAAGAACCGAATGGTTTTGCTGTCTTGGTCTTGTGTTTGGTGATTATCTTTTCAATTTCTTTTTTTTCAATTTGTTCATTTGTTTTTGTATCATCAGGTTTTTTTGAGTTCAGTAATTCTTGTATGTGCTTTTGCATTTCTTCGATCTGAATATCAGTTAATTCAATTTGTTTTTTTGCATTTTCAATTTCTTTATTTTTTTCATGTAATGTATTTTTTACTTCTTTCATCTCTTCGTTTATTTTAAAATTTTTATCTTTTAATTCTTTGTTCTGTTTATTCAATTCATTCATTTGTTTCACAAATTCCAATGTCATATTTTGATGTTTGATTTCTTTTGGTTTATTAACTTCCGTTTTATTTTCTATCGGATTTAATTTTTTTTGTTGTTCTCCGATTTTTTTATCAATCAACGCGATAATCAAATTATGTAATGCTAAATTATTTTCTTTGGGGGCTTTTAGCATGAGTTCTGCGGTTTTAATATAGATTTCTATATTTTCTAGATCTTCAATATGAATAGGTTCTTCAGATTCTTTTAAAAGCGTTTGCACTTTTGTTTGAAAAATTTCAAATAAATTTCTTTGCATAAATATCCTTTTTATACGATTGTCCATTTCGATCGTCATTATCTTAGAAGTTTATCCGAAATGCAATGTGAGTAGTTTTCTTTAATATTTTCTGAGTATCTATGATATGATAATAGGTAACTATTTAATCTCTGCATTTTATTAATATTGAGCAATATTATCACAGAGAGTGCTTAAATGGCAAAATCTCCGAAACGAATAGTGCAAATTAGCGATTGTCATCTTTTTTCAAGCCTGACACAATCACTGCTCAGTGTTAATACCCACGAAAGTTTGTCCGCCATTATTGAACGCATTCAATCCTTAAATCCAACACCTAAAATAATTATTGCAAGCGGGGATGTATCTCAAGATAATTCGAAAAAATCTTATGAAAGTTTTATTGAAATATTAAAGATACTGAATGTGCCAGTATATGCGATTCCTGGTAATCATGATGATATCGTTGCCATGAAAAGCTTATTTCCAAAGAAGCATATTATTCTAGAACCTTGGCAAATTATCTTATTAAATTCTCAAAAACCGAAATGCGTAGAAGGTTATCTGGATGAACAAGAATTCAATTTTTTAGAGAATTGCTTGCAGTCACATCCACATCTTTATAGCATCATTTTTTTTCATCATCATCCGATCGCGGTCGGAAGTCAGTGGTTAGATAAAATTGGATTATCCAATAAAGAAAACTTTTGGAAGCGTTTAAGCGCCTACAAAAATGTAAAAGCGGTTTTTTTCGGTCATGCACATCAAGAGATAACGGGAACAGTCAACGATATTCCTTGTTTTGGCACTCCTTCCACTTGCATTCAGTTTAAGAAAAATCATGCAGATTTTGCTTTGGATAATCTACCGCCTGGCTTTCGCTGGATTGATTTATATGACGATGGAACTATTAAAACAGAAGTCATTCGTTTAGATCATTATATTGGCGTTTTTGAAAAAGATGCGAAAGGGTATGAATAACATTTTGCATGAATTGCTATTAATCCTTTTTTAAAAAAATAAGTTAATTTCTCTAAAATATTAATATCGGGGAATGTATCAATCATTTGATGACATAAATTTCGGAACGAAATTTTTTGTCGCAGCCAATGTAAAATTTGCCAATCTTCATTGTTTAACGTTATTATTTTGCGATCAAAATGCTGTCTCACAATTAAATAATAATGATTTGCTTCAATGATCTCGAGAATTTCATTTTGAGATGCATCCGATTGATTCATTTCCCAAATACGATATACAGGATAACGCGAAAATAATAAATAAGAACCAGTATTTAATCCAAGGATACTTTCTTCTTGTAATTCCTCTTTCGTTATTTTTACATCAGCGTCGGTGAAACTTGCATGAAAAGCCCATTCAAATCGCGCGACATCCGGAAGATAAGGTAGGGATTGTAGAGGTTCAAAATCCTGCATAAATTCAGGAAAATCACGGCCATATTCATTCAATGATTGGGATCCGGGATGAAAATATTGATTTGCCATATAATTAAAAAAATCAATTCCTACTAATTTTTGACAAACAGGATAAATGTTTTTTAAAATTTTTTGCCGAGAAGCAAAAATACTATTTTGATATACGGCAAAACGTTTTTTAACGCAACAATCTTTGGGTGCTTTAATAATACGTAAAATATCGTCATTTTTATTGAGTAAACCATCAATAAAAGCTTGTTGTAGTTCATTCAGAGAGAACTTCATTCGGATTTTCTAAGGGTAAGTTTTTTTCCGGAATAAAAAGTACAGGCATCAACACTGGAACATTGATTGATTTGTCTGAAAAAATGAGGGTTACCATATCTTGTAAAGCTTTTTGAATCGCAGCTTGTTTCGTATGAAGTTCTTTAAAAAAAGCAACCGTTTGATCTGCCGTTAAACTTTGTTCTTGTCCCAATTCTAATTTGTAAGTTTGAGCTGGGACTGATGCATTGAAGTCTTTCTCGGTAAACGTCAATCCTAGAATATTATTATCAAAACCTAAATCGCCTGCTTTAATCCACCCAGTATTACCATTTTGAGGATCTCCTACTTTTACCCAATTATTATCTTTTGAGAAAAAGATAGCGACAATCCCTGTTGCAGAATCAATAGTACCAATTTCTTTAGCGCCTTCTTTTGCGTCATCATAAAGTGTAATGGAATCTGAAAAGGCGCATATCGTTACTAATGCGATCATCATTCCAATCAAATATTTCATGAATAATTTTTCCTTAAAATACGACGCATGATTTTATTGGAAGCAGTTTTAGGTAATTCCCTGACTAATACAATATCATAAATTTTAAATAAAGGGTTGAGATGCTGATTAATGCGTATTTGCATGGTTTTCTTAATACTTTCTTTATCTACATTTTGTGAAGTTGCTGCATAAATAATCAGTCTGCTAGGGCCATTTGTCGGAGGCGATACGGCAATCGCTGCGGTTTCAATAATACCCTCTACACCGACTAAAACTCTTTCAATTTCAGCAGAACTAATTTTAATTCCGCCCAATTTCATCGTATCGTCTACTCTTCCTAAAATACAATAATGTTGATCATGTAAACGCAAAAGATGATCCCCATGCCGACGTAGTGTGCGACCATCGGAAAGGGTAGGCATGTTGGCATAATACACTTCATGATGATCGGCATTAATTAATTCAAAAGATAAACCTATCGAAGGTGGTATGAGCGCGGCCTCACCATTTTCAGCAAGATTGCCATTTTCATCAATAATGACAAAATCCATTCCCATAACAGGTGTTGTAAAAACGGAAGGATAATTGGGTTGGATCATCGTACTACTAATATAAGCGCCGCCGGTTTCTGTACCGCCGCAGTATTCTATAATAGGCTTATAACCTGCGAGATACATAAGATACAACATATCTTCTGCATTGGAGCATTCCGCAGTTGAGCTAAATCTTCGTAAAGCTCTCCAATCTAAACCTTCCATGCAATGATTTTGTCGCCAAGTGGCAACGAGAGCGGGGACCACTCCTAACATTGTCACCTTAGCATTTTGAATAAATTCACCAAATGCGCGATCTCGCGGTGAATAAGGATAAATTGCGAGAGTTGCTTGATTAATCAGTCCTGCAAAGATGAGCCACGGTCCCATCATCCACCCGAGATTGGTCGGCCATGCGAGAATATCCTCGGGTTGAATATTTTGATGGAAAAAAGCATCACTTGCCGATTTAATTCCTGTAGTGTGATTCCAGGGAATGGCTTTCGGGGTCGCGGTTGTGCCTGATGAAAATAAAATATTGGTGTGCGAATGAGGCTCAGTAATGTAGGCAGAAAAATCGCTCTTTTCCACAAGAAAATTATCCCACAATATATCGATGGTTCGAAGTGGCATTTCTGTTGTTGAAGATGCCGATAAAACAATGGTTTTCGGGCTGTTTATTGCGACAGTTTTTTCATATAGTGGGATTTTTTTATTTTCTCTTAAGATAAAATCTTGAGTGAATATTGCTTTAGTATCAGCAATCGCGAAACGTATCGCAATTTCTTCAGCAGAAAAACTATCAGGAATTGCAACAACAATTCCACCCATTTTAATAATACCAAGGTAAATGGCGATAGCTTCCATTGTCATTGGCATGTAAATGGCAATACCGTCATTTGGTTTTAAACCTTGATTGATTAAACTATTCGCGACGCGATTGGTTAAACGTTCTAACTCTCCATAAGATAATTTTTCCAATTGATGATTTTTATTAAGATATATAATCGCGGTTTTATCTTTAGATGCATTAAAACAACTATTCACGATATTCATTTTCGCATTGACGAGCCATTGTGGTTTTTCAATACCAAGGCTTAGATCACAGATTTTTTCAGGTGGTTTTTCAAATTGAATATGTAATTTGTCGAGCATCATACCCCAAAATTTTTCGACATGTTGAATAGACCAACGATGAAAATCTTCAACAGAATGCATATCGAACTCTTGCATACATTGAAAAATATTGGTGGTTTTCATGTCTTCGGATGAAGGTGTCCAGGCGGCGGCTGTATCTAATTTTTCTGGCCATTCAGGAAAAAGCGTTTGAAATAAAAAAAGATGTAAAGAAAAAGGATAATGTATTATTTCTCTAGAAATGTGAAGCCATGCTTCTTCTTTAGAAGCATTTTTCAGATGATGATTAATTTTTTCAGTGAGTTCAGTTGCTATATCTCTCGGAACGCCTTTTGTAATCAATGTGGTTACATCTAAAACTGACATAAGTTTTCTCTTTAAATCGGTTCGTTGCATAATTGAAGGCTTTGTCATCCTGAACGTAGTGAAAGATCAGTTTACAATTTTCATTACAGTGATGACCCTCTACATAAGGGGTTCCTTGTCATGGAAGCGGAAAACACGCTGGCATGACAATACGCAACAACCCCTACATAAATGCGTCCATGCTATCATAACTTTTGATTTGCAACACATTATTCACTCATAAATGGCCTAAACTGACGGATCGCTTGATGATGCGATTTTTGTCAGGTGCAGGCGTATTACAAAACTTATTAAAAACACTAAAATTTTTGATCGAGGGAATTGGAATATTTTTATCTTCTTTTTCTTCGAATTTATTTTGTTTTAACCAGAGATTTTGATACAAGGCGCAATTTTTTAATAATTCCATATGTGTACCTTCACCAATGACTTTTCCTTTATCGAGGACAAAAATATTATCGATCGAAGTGATCTCTGATAAATGATGTGTAATTATAATGGTAGTTTTATTTCTTGTTATTCGATGAATACCTTGAAGCACAGCAGTTTTAGATTCGGCATCCAACGATGCGGTCACTTCATCTAAAAGACGAATGGGAGTATCTTTTAAAAACCCCCGTAAAATCGCAACTTTTTGTCGTTGTCCACCGGATATTGCTGTGCCATTTTCGCCTGCATCGACATCAAGTCCTTTTGAAAAATTAGCTAAATCAACCTTCTTTTCTTTAGCAAGAGAACAAATAAAACCCGCTAAATTTAATTGTGTTGCTAATTCAAAAATCTTTTCGTCATTCACAGGATCCGAATTTTTTGCACCAAATATAATATTTTCACGAATGGTGCCATTAAATAAATTAGGACTTTGGCCAACTAATCCGATATTTTTTTGTAAAGATGTTAATGATACCTGACCAATATTTTGGTCATTAATATAAATATTTCCGTTCGTCGGCATATAATATCTATACAGTAAACTAAAAATAGTTGATTTGCCTCCACCACTTTCACTTACTAATGCAACGGTTTGGCCTGATTGAATGGTGAAAGTCAATTGATCAAAAATTTTAGATTTTTCTGAATAACTAAAGTCAAGATTTTCTATTTTAATACTTGGTGCAGTTTTAATGTCGAGTGGATTCTCTGGAAAATTGTCGATAATTTCAGAGGGTTTTGAAAGCTCATTAAATACATATTTTAAATCTGGGATGGATGCAAATATATCATTGAGCGCTTTACCGACTTCCGGAATTGTCGAACAGAGTTGATTTAAATAACCGAACAATGCGATAAATTCCGCAATAGATAATTGTTTTCGCAGAATAAATAGTGCTAAGAACATCCCTATACGTGGGATGAGTATGTGTCCATAAGTGATTTTGATAGGAGTCACTAATCCTTTTATTTCGGCATCCGCATATTGTTTGACAACTTTCGCGACTTTTTTCATTGTCTCATTAACTTTATTAAAATCATGGATGGTTTTATATTGCGTGGACGGTTCAGTAATAGCATTCCACGCTTTTGGGCCGGCTTTTATCAGCTCTTCTCGTGTATCAATGATCGGCTTCGTAGTTAATCCGCAATACGCGGTATAAATTCCGAAAAGTACCGATACACCCAATCCCATTCCCACATGATATTGCTTAGACAATGCAATTATCGCGATGAGAATATCTAAAATTGCAGGGGCGACTCTAATGAGTAAAGGATTTCCCAAATTGGCCACTGAAAAACTTTTTTGAATAGGATATAGTTTATCCCCTTCCTGTGTTTTAATATGATAATCCAGTGATTTATTTAATTGATGTTCGGTAATCCGAGTTAATAAACGTTCGGTATTCCTAGATGCCACCGGAATTAAAATTTGATCCCGCACATTTGGGATAATTTGCGCAAGTAAATACAACAAAAGGACCGCAGATAATTGTCCTAGATGTTCTCCAAGATTATCTTTTTCTTCCGTAAGACTCTCGGTTAACTTACCTAAAAGATAGGGTGCAAAATAATTGACGGTCGTTGCAATGGAGGTTAATCCCATCGCAATGTGAATCCTTTGACGATTTTCTGGCGCATAAATAAAACTTAAATAATCTTTCATCAATTGTTTTGTTGTGATAGTTATCGTTTTGGAATCTGATATGGTGGGTATTTCTGGTGTTTCGACATCAATGAGATCTTCTTCTTTTTTCGCTGGTAGGTAATCCGTCGGCCTTTTCCAAATAAAACTACCAATATAGCGACCAACAGATTTTGCAGACTCTAACATTCGTTGCATTGTATTTTCTCCTCGTATGATTTTTTTGCTTTTTTTAAACTTAATGGTGAAATTTTATTGAAATCAGGCGTAAAAAGCGGGAAAGATTATATCGTTTTAATGTGTAGAAATACAGTGGGTTAATCAAAGATAAAGGATTGTTGCGAAATCCACAACAATCCTGATAATAAAAAAAGAGCGAAACGTTGATTAAAAAGGTTAATCTAACATTCCGTATTGTTTTAATTTTTTGCGTAAAGTTCCGCGTGAAATACCTAAAATTTGAGCCATACGCACTTGATTGTAATGTGTATGATTGATGAGTACTTCAAGTAGGGGTCTTTCGATTTCTTCAAGCAAAATGCAATAGAAGTCAACGGGTTGTTCACTTCCAATGTTGGTAAAATAATTTCGCAATGTATCTTTTACGGCTTGTCTCAATGTTGTGCTGTCAAGATTTTCTGTAATAGCCATTTTTTCAACCATATTAAACTCCATGTTATCTATTCCTTATTTCCATATACAAATAATAAGTTAAAGCATACCCAAAAATTCACTTACTTACAGTTCTCTAAAAAATTACTCCAACAAAGTCTCTATTGGAGTAATTTTCAGAATAATGATGCAGAACTATTCCTTAATAGTATCGACCTGTTCCTTCAAACCTTTGCCCGCTTTAAAAAAAGGCACAACGGCTTTTTCGATAATCATTTCTTCTCCGGTTTTGGGATTGCGTACTTTACGTGCTGCACGCGTTTTAACGCCAAAATTCCCAAACCCAATTAAAGAAACGGAACCTCCTTGCGTAAGTGTTTCAACAATGCAGTTTAAAGTAGCTGCTAATGCTTTTTCTGCTTTATTGACAGGAAGGCCAGCACCTTCTGCAATGGTTGAAATAAGTTGAGATTTATTCATAACGCGTTCCTTACCTTTATTAAAATAGGAATAACTTTTTTTCCATTATGAATTGAGTTCAATAGACTCTATTGATTCCATCATCATCGGTTCTGAAGCGGTTGCTTCATGCGTCGTGACTGGAGCGGCAGCACGTGATTTGCGAACTTTCACAGCAGCTTTAGCGGGTTTAATTGTTTTGACAGGTTTAGCAGATTGGGTCCATTCTTTCTCGAGTTTAATAATTTGCTTTTTGATAGCAACATATTTCGCTTGTTTTTCTGAAAGTGATTTGCCTTGTTGGCGATTTTGGTCAATCTGTTTTAAAATGTTAGCAATTGCTTTATTTAAAACATCCGATGCTTTCTTTGAAACTTTTAACTGTTTTTTCGCAGCGGTGGTAAGTTTATCTTTGGAAGCAAGAGAGCTTTGTTTGGTAGTAATTGTTTTTTGTTGCTTTTGCATTTTTTGTAGTGAAGATTGTAGTTTGGCTTCTTGTTGTTTTAATGCAATGATATCTTTTTGAGTTTGGACAGCAATTTTAGCTGGGATTTCTCGAAAAGATTTTTCCAAGGATTCTGTTAGACTTTGGACTTGACGTTTTACTTTAACAGAAGTTTTTGTTGCGCTAGATCTTTTTACTTTTTTGCGTGGCATGTTTGATGGTCCTCACCATAAAATTTTTAACGACGTAAGAATTTAACATTTTTTTGTAAGAAAAGTCTATAGCTTAAGTATGATTTAATATTGATTTCAGTGTGAGAAATTATTAGAGTACTGTTTTCCTTTGCAAGATTAGGTTAAAACATCATTCTATGAAAGAATTTTTAAAAGTGAAACCCACATATTGTAGGAGCAATGCATGAGTAAATTGACACTAAAAGAACAATTAGAAGCTTTATCATTAGGCTCATCAGAGAAGCCTTTGGTCACGCCAAAAATTGTAAAATCAAATTATAAAACCCCTGAAAAAGTCAATCGACCTCCAAAGCAAAAACCGGCATGGCTTGAGCACGCACAATATGGTGTCGAATTGTTAAGAGCTTATTTCCCCGCTTGTTTTAAAGAAATGAAAGAGATCCAACCATTAAAAATTGGTATTAAACAAGATTTAGTAAAACACTTAAGCACGAGAGACGATATCGTGTTGGGAGATAAAGCTTGTATGGTGAGTAGTCTTGCTTACTATGTGAGTTCTGCTGCATACCATAAAAATGTAGTGGAAGGCGCGGCGAGAATCGATTTGGAAGGAAATGCGATT
>Ga0207079_1040_pt1 | contig 24615 bp, 24 predicted proteins | sample Alteio_BWMinHeat_61_FD_153525 | JGI IMG/M metagenome (GOLD analysis project Ga0207079, IMG submission 153525) | Enriched cells from forest soil in Barre Woods Harvard Forest LTER site, Petersham, Massachusetts, United States -... | ecosystem: Environmental > Terrestrial > Soil > Temperate forest >...
GATGGGCCGAAATGCATCTGGAATAAATTGTACAAATTAAATGATAGCACCTTTTTTGTAAGCACCGATAATCATTACAGGTTATTGCATCTTTATCCTTCAGAGGATACACCAAAATTCAAAGTGCAGATCATTGAAAACAGCTCGTTGCCGGTACAGGCCGAATATATTTGCAGCAATGATTCATTTTGCTATTTTTTCAAGAATGGTTCTGTTACTCGTATACCTATAAATTACCTTTTTGTAAAGCACCAAACTCCGAAAATATTCTTTAAAACACTTAAAACAAAGGAGAACAATTATGCTATAGCGTCCGGAATGAAAATAAAATACAGTGAGTCTAAAAACATTAATATCACCTTTTCTCCGTTTTCATTTGGCAGCAGGTATTTGGTTTGTGCGTATTCTATTTCGAAAGATTCTGTTGACTACTGGCGGCAGGTGCGTAACAATGAGATCAATTTATTTGATCCCGGTTATGGTACTTTTATTGTAAAAGTAAAAGCAAAAACATTGTCGGGCGATTTCAGCGAACCTGCTGTTTTCAGCTTCACTATATTAAAACCTTTCTGGGCTACATGGTGGTTTATCTTATTGTCTGTTTCGTTCTTTGTCATTTCCGTGTCGCTTATTATCCGCACGGTGATCCTGCAACGCACCAGGAAACGGGAAATAATGCATGCAAATGAAATTAAGTTCCTTCGCTCAGAATACAAAGCATTGAATGCCCTGATGAACCCTCATTTTATTTTCAATACTTTGAACAATGTGCAGTGGCTGGTCAATAATGGAGATAAAATGGCCGCCAATCATTACCTGAGAATTTTCTCTGACCTCGTAAGGCAGAATATGTATAATATCTCGAAGGAGCTAATACCCCTCCATAATGAAATAGAATTGGTGAGGAATTACCTGAAGCTTGAAAAACTAAGATTTAAAGATGCACTGAATTACGAGATAAATATTGATGAAGAGATAGATCTTGACAGTATAAAAATTCCACCGTTGCTGATCCAGCCATTGGTTGAAAATGCTATCAAGCATGGCTTGCTGCCTGGAACTAATTCAAATAACCTCTTGTCTATAAATATCTACAGCGTAAATAGCAAACTGTATATCGATATTAAAGACAACGGCATCGGTATAAACGAATCCCAAAAAAGAACACGCAAAATACATAGATCAACAGGTATTGATAATATCAGGAACAGGATCGAAAAGCTAAGCCTGATGCATGATATCTATATATCGCTTACCATAGCTGAGATACAAAACGATAATGGCATGCCCGGGGGAACACTTGCCCGCATTTGCATAGACATTAATGAAGAGTAATTTTACCGTTTACAAACTTTTTGCTACCGCTCACAAACTTTTCCCGCGTAGTTATCAAGTGTGGTACTATGTTTGCTGTAGTTTATTTATATCCCTTCTGCCCTTAAATAATTCTTCAAAAAATATCCGGCCCCTTTGTAAAAAAAGAAAAATTTCCTTGTCGCCTGAAATGAATAGCCACCCTGAAAGTGGCTATTTTATTGGTGTCTTCATAGGTCAAATATTTCTTCACAGAAAAAATTGCTCTTTAATTATCTAAAAATTAAAAGAGATGAAAAAATTTTACTGCAGCAAATACCGCTCACAAACTTTTTACTACCGCTCGTAAACTTTATTTGGAAAGGGTATAGGCTATATCCTACTTTCACTGTATTAATTTCTATCCTTAACCAATTAAAACTATTTTATGAATACAGGAAAACCATTTAGTCATGTCTCTGCTATTTTCAGGAAGTCAACTTCTAAAGACGCAGAAACCAAAAGAACCCATTGCTATTCCGTCGCCTTGTTTTTAGTATGCTTTGCCTTACTGTCGCTAAATAATGTCTATGGGCAGTTTATCCCGCCGACTGTGCCTGAAACTGCTATTGATCCTGGTTTTTTCGGTGGGAACCCAAACTGTGCGGTCATAGATTACACACTTAATTGCGGAGCTTGTTCCGGTGGCCCATACCAGCTTACCGCAGTTGCGTATGATTACGGAACTCCGGCCAGTCATGGCCTTTATGTTAACGATGGCTTCTCCACCGCTTATGGTTTTTTAGGCACTAGTGGAACTAATTATCCGGATGTCTGCCTGGCAAATGATCTCACTAACCCTAACAATTATCTTGCAGCCGTAGTTACTAATTGGTATGGCTATGTTTATCTGAGCATATTTTCTATTACTAATACAGGTGCAGGGCTAACTGTCACGGGGCTGCAGACTCATCATGTTAACGTTGGCTCAACTGCGACCGGGGCTCCGCATATTGACGTGGAGGCGCAATGGTCTAATCTGCTTGGCGGCTACCCGACATGTGACAATATTGTTATCTCCTGGACAACAAGCGGCGGCAGCACCAGTAACTTAAATTTTTGGGCAGGTTCGCTGAAACAAATTATACTTAATAATCCCACTTCGCCATTGGTCGCCACCACGATCGGGACCTCTGGCTCGCTTCCTGCGACCCCGTCTCACATATTTTTCGATGCAGATGTTGCTGCAGTAGAGCGGCTTAATCCTGTCACAGGGCTTTTTGAAGATTGGGCGCTTGTAACAGTCTTGAGATCCCCGGCTATAACAATTCCTTATGCCGATGAACTCGACTATTTTGAATTTAATGTGAATACACCGTTTACGCCCACTATTCAGACTTTAGACAATGGTGATCTCATTACTCCAAGAATAGATGCTATAGATAACTTCAAGTTTAATTATCCATCTGTATCAGGTGCGGACGCTTATTATACGGTTGTCGCAACAGGCCATTCAGCTACGCTGCCTTCCGGGGCAGGGTTGTATGAATATAATAATATTGCTCCGGTAACTGATGTGATAGCCAGTTTACCGTTACCAAACCCCGGTCCTTTGAATGCAACTGTGGCCTGCGGTCCCACGTCTGTCTTGCCGAGTTTCTCATCAGGGGTATATAATTATACTATTGATTTCTGGAACTGGTATGCTCCCTACAATACCTTGTTAGCTACACAAACGGACTGGTCTTCCGGAATAATGGCAACACATCAATACTGTGGAGTACCGCTATCACCTGTAAATTATAACTGGAGTAATTATACGAGTAATGCAATTGCCAGCACCTGCAATAACGATGGCAGCGACCCTGCACTGGGGCTTCAATATGCATATGCCTGCTGGGATGATGGCACAGGCCATCTGTGGGGTAAATTTGCCAATAATACCCCTTTCGGGTTTAAACATGCTCCTTCGTCCGTTAATTACCTGATGTCCTCTGCAGGGAAATGGAAAGCATCGCCCAACCCCGCGAATGATTATGTCAGGCTCACATCGCCAGGAACGATGGATAAGAACGGTAATTATAGTTACATCATTACAGATGTTACCGGTCGGAAATTGGCAGAATCACCTATTATCCAAACAGAAGAATACATTGATATAAGCAAATTGTCACAAGGTATGTATTTGCTTCATGTATTTGAAGCTGAGCACGAATTACAGACACTGAAGGTTGTAAAAGATTAAAGACCGATTATTTCATTATTAAAAATAAAACTATCAAATTATGAAGAAAACAAAATTAGCATTCCTAAACCTCATGGTCGCCACATTTATCTGTGGACCTTGCTTAGTTGAAGCACAATACAACCCGGCATTGCTCCCGGACGTGACCTACACTACGCCATTGTGGCCAAACTCGGGAACACACCCCAACAATGCTTCGGCAGATTATGCGCTTCAGCCCGTGGCTTCATGGGGAGGGCCATATATTGTAAAAGCATGTGCCGCAGATTACTCAGCTACCAATGCTTCAGGAATGGTGTATATAGATGACAATCAGGGAGGCGGATGGTACGGATTCTATATTGAGCCAACTTCGGGCCTTACACTGCATCCGGATGTAGTCATTTGTGATAATTTGAATTTCTATACCTACCTCTATACAAACTCCTTTCTTATACCTTGCGTATATATCAAAAGTGGTACTATATACCTTCAAATAGAATTGTTCTATAATGCCGGAGACCCCGTTAGTATGGGCGGTTCGGGCGTCATAACACCCTGGACAAGTCCGATACAGGTAAGCAACACAGGCGTAGCAACCGGTGCGCCTCATATTGATGTAGAATCAAAATATTCAACACTAACTACCTGGGGCTCGCCGACCTCTGATAACGTCACCATAACCTGGACCGAATCAAGTGGTGCCATTAAATCTTGGTCTGGCTCAATAAATGCAATAACAGCACTTTGGCCATCATTACCGGCTAACTTGTTTGGTATGGGCATGTACCAAACCATATACAATACAAATAATCCAACTGATCCCGACGTTGCAATGGTGGAGAGAAATACAGTAAGCGGTATGCATGACATTGCTATTTTTACTTTCCTGGAAAACACTACGCCGGTAACACTAAAATATGCTGAGTGGGATATTACAACAAACACCGTTACAACCAGTAATCTGGACCAGGGCAGCTTTGCTCCTCCGAGAATCGATGCAATTGACAACTATACTTATAACACTCCTTATGGACACACTGCGTATTATACTGTAGTTACAACCGGATCAAATACGACGTATCCCGTTTACACTGTTTTGGAATATAATAACTTAACACCACCCGGAGGCGTTGACGTTTTACATGCCGTCGGTTTATTGGGAAAAGAAAAACCATATAATGCCACTATAGCATGCGGTCCCACTGCCTGTGGCGGAAATATTACTACAGGTGATTACGGATTCACCATACAATATTATGCAACGGGATTATATACTACCTATCTTGCAGAACAAATTGATTGGAACACAGGTGCAGTGCTCGGCACCAATTATTATGAGGTTCCCATGAATCCCGTTACCGGGAATACAAATGCGATATCCAGTTCAAACAATGAAGATGGAAGCGTATTCAATCCACAGCATGTATTCAGTGCATGGGACGATGGAACCACAAACCTATGGTCAAAACTAAACAGGATGTGTCCAGCGTTTGGATTCAAACAAGACAAAAAACAACAGGCCACGACTATTGAGGTAAAGAAAGTAGTGGACGGCTTATATTCATTCAGGCCATCCATTGCAAAGGACAACCCGGAAACATGGAACGTATCACCAAACCCGGCTACTGACAATATTACCTTAACAACCTCACAAGACATAAGCAACCAAGAGCAAGCCCAATATAGCCTTACTGACATCACAGGCAGGGAATATGTACGGTCAAATATTACTCAGCAAATTGAAAACATAGATCTGAGTAGGTACGTACCGGGCATTTACTTACTGCATATTTACCAGCCAGGTAAAGAAGAAAAGACTATTAAAGTTGTTAAACAATAACTTCTGAAAAAATGCCCATGATAAATAAAAGGAGAATCCGAAAACCTTTATAATAGAGTAGGAATTTATTTGAAAACAAAAATTATAGCACTATGAAAAAATTGATTTTGCTTCTGACCTTGATAAACTTTGTGCGTGTTGGCACAAAAGCACAGACCATCACATTTAATAACCATTCCAACGCCTGCAACAATATTTACATCGTTCAGATTTCGTATCAGCTCCAGGATGCCAATTTAAATTTTATCCAACAATGTTCTTTTACAGCAGCCAATGGAAATTACCTGACTATACCACCTCACGGCTCTGTTACTATCGATGCTTCAACTAATCCGGTATGGGACAATGGCTGCACACTCCAGCCAGCATCATCCCAGTATCCTTACGGCACATTCGGCGATGCTACTTTCACAGTTTTAGACCCTAATTCATGCACCTTCACTGCGCCCAATGTAGGCGCAAGTTGTCCGGGTCCGGATGATGGTTTCAGAATGACTGCAGGATTAGGTGGGTGTATTACCGTTAACCAGGGATATACCTGCAACACATGCTCAAGTAGTACAGTTAACTGGAGTTGGAATAACAGCGTTTCAGCCGCTGTGATTGATTTCTATTAGACTAACATTAAAGCGAAACTATTTACCTGGCAGATGTCTGCAAATTGAATCAATACCTGTTCATTATAATGAACAGGTATTGATCTTTATATCACCTGGTTCCTAAGAAGGTCTTCAAACACATCTGCCTTTCTGATCAGTTGGAATTTGCCGTCCTTCAGCATTACTTCTGCAGGCTTCAGCCGTGAGTTGAAGTTGCTGCTCATCTCAAAGCCATAAGCCCCGGCGTTATGAAATACAAGAAAATCGCCTTCCCGTACTTCAGTGATCACACGGTCCCATGCGAAAGTGTCCGTTTCGCATATATTGCCTACAATGGTGTAGATGCGTTTTGCCCCATCAGGGTTCGATATATTGGTGATACGGTGGTATGCCTCATAAAACATAGGCCGTATCAGGTGATTAAACCCTGAATTGACCCCAACAAAAACTGTAGCCGTTGTATGCTTGATCACATTAGCTTTTACGATCAGCGAGCCACATTCGCTCACCAGGAATTTACCCGGCTCAAACCATATTTCTATCGGGCGTTGATACTCTTTTTCGAATTCCCGTACAGCTTGTGTCACCTTGCTGCCCAGCGTGATAACGTCAGTTTCCTGTTCGTCATCTTTATAAGGTACTTTAAAGCCGCTCCCCAGGTCTATAAAATCAAGTCCGGGGAAGTGAGTGGCAATGTCAAAGATCACATCAAGCCCCTGCAGAAACACGTCAATATCCTTTATTTCACTGCCCGTGTGTATGTGCAGTCCTTGTACATGCAGCCCTGTTGTTTTTACAATGCGCGCAATATGCCTTTGCTGGTGTATGGAAATACCGAACTTGCTGTCAATATGCCCTGTTGATATTTTATAATTGCCACCTGCCTCGATATGCGGGTTCAGGCGGATACATACGGGGTAGCTGCCGCCAAACTTATGTCCGAATTGTTCCAATATCGACAAGTTGTCAATATTGATCCTGATGCCAAGGGCTGCGCCTTCCAACACTTCATTGAAGTCGACACAATTGGGCGTAAATAATATCTCCTGTGGTTTATAACCGGCCAGCAGCCCCAGTTTCACTTCATTGATACTCACACAATCCAGGTAAACCCCCAGGCTTTTCATATGCTTCAGGATGTTCACATTGGTCAGCGCCTTGCACGCATAGTAAAACTTGGTAGGATGCTCCTTAAATGCCTCCGTCAACTTATTGTATTGCACCGCTATTTTCTGTGCGTGGTACACATAAAGGGGCGTTCCAAACTCGTTTGCCGCAGCTATCAGTTGTTCATTACTAATTGGTTCGTACATGGGCGCAAAAATAATTGATAAGTTGATAGGTTGAGTGGTTGACCGGTTAATAAATTGAATAGTTGATTAGTTGACCAGTGAACAGTCAATATGCTATCGGTACCTGGGAGGGCCAAAAGCGGGTAAATATGATATGTAATTCCATCTTTATACTTTTTATGCCTTTAGCTTTGGAGAAACAAAAGTTTACTATATCTTTAAGCCTTATTAGCCTAAAACACACTCAGTTTAATAATATATCATTATGCAAAAAAGAATATACATTTTTTGTCTTGCGCTTTCTTTAATGTGCTTTTCCCAAACAAGTTTTGCGCAAAAAGGGAGAAGTGAAATAGCGTTGGGTTATGGTTACTACAGTATTTACAGCCTGGTTAACGGTGTGCCATACAGTGCATCAGCCGGTACACCTACAATAACCTACAGGTATTACCTGACGAAAGATGTTACCCTTGGGCTTGCAGTTGGCTCTGAACATATTAATAACGATGGCAGCTTCACTACTATTACCCCCGAACTTACAGTTGCTTACCTCGATACCCGCCATTCTGTTGTGCGGGTGAGGTTATATGGTGCTGTATCTTATGGCGTTACCATATTCAATGATAATAATGTAGTACCCGGCCAGTCAGATCGGTCTGGTGTATGGGCTTACGGCTTCCAGGCGGTGCCATTTGGCATCAGAATGGGCCGCCAGGTGGCTCTGTTCGCCGAAGTAGGGCTGGGTTACAAAGGCCTATTCCACGCAGGTGTAGACTTCCGTTTCCCCAGAGTGCTCGCGAAGAACAGGCAGCACGAAGACTAAGCCTTAGCCATTATCACACGATCTTATCAATAGCGGCAGCAAGTTTTCTGTCCCTGTCTGTTACTGTATCGCCGGCATCATGAGTGTTCAGCCATATCTCTACCTTGTTCCAGGTATTTGTCCAGGTAGGGTGGTGGTTTTGCTTTTCAGCGATTATTGCCACGTGTGTCATAAAGGAAAACGCCTCGCCAAAATCCTTAAAAGTGAAGCTGCGGTATAATGAGTTGTCTTTTTCTTCCCAAGCCATAGTGTTCAATTTTGAAAATGTAGTGATCTGAAAATTTGAGAATGATGCAGCTGTAATTCCAATAAAGTTACGGCCATTCTGCCACAATTTAAAAACCACCCAGTTTCCCGGATGGTTTTATTATTTCTCGCGCCAATTTTCAAATTAGCACATCTTCAAATTTTCACATTATTCAGCAGCTTTCTCTTCATTCTCTGCCTGCTTCATTTTGTCCTTGATAGCAGCCAGTGCGCCGAGGTCGCCAAGGGTTGGCTTTTCCACTTTGCTCTGTATGTTCTTCACTGCTTTCTTGGTCTTATCAGATTCGGCAGAAGCTTCTTTTCTTGCTGCTTCTTTTTCTTCGTTCTTCACTTGTTCCCAAACCTTTGAATGAGATACCATGATACGCTTGTCGTTACGATCGAACTCGATGATCATGAACGGCAGTGTTTCTTCAGCTTCTACCGTGCTGCCATCTTCCTTGCGGAGGTGGCGTGCAGGTGAGTAAGCTTCTAATCCGTATTGCAGTTGCACAGTAGCGCCTTTTTCATCCTTGCGGGTTACGCTGCCTTCGTGTATGCTGCCGATGGGGAACACTGTTTCAAATGTATTCCATGGGTCTTCTTCCAGTTGTTTATGGCCCAGCGCCAGTTTGCGGTTCTCCTTGTCTATTGACAGGATAGCTATCTCGATCTTGTCGCCTACTTTTACAAACTCACTTGGGTGGTTGTAGCGCTTGATCCAGCTCAGGTCGCTGATGTGTATCATACCACCTATGCCAGTTTCCAGTTCTACGAACACGCCATAAGGGGTGATGTTCTTCACCACGCCGGTATGACGGCTTTCAACCGGGAATTTAGTTTCGATAGAATCCCATGGATCAGCGGTAAGCTGCTTGATAGAAAGGCTCATTTTGCGCTCATCTTTATCAAGGGTCACTACTACTGCCTGGTGCTCTTCGCCAAGTTTGAAGAATTCCTTGGCATTGATGGGCTGTGAAGACCAGGTGATCTCTGATACGTGCACAAGGCCTTCTACGCCCGGCATGATCTCGAGGAATGCACCATAATCTTCAATGTTCACCACCTTGCCTTTAATATGGGCGCCTTCTGATATTTCAGCAGGCAGGTTGTCCCATGGATGTGGCGTCAATTGTTTCAGGCCAAGGCTGATGCGTTTCTTCTCGTCATCAAAGTCAAGCACCACCACGTTCAGTTTCTGGCCATTGTGCAGCACTTCGCTCGGGTGCGTTACGCGGCCCCAGCTAATGTCTGTGATATACAACAATCCGTCAACACCGCCCAGGTCGATGAACGCGCCGAAGTCGGTAACGTTCTTAACGGTACCTTCCAGTACCTGTCCTTTTTCAAGCTGGCCAATGATAACGCTGCGTTGTTGTTCGATATCGCTTTCTATGAGCGCTTTGTGGCTCACCACTGCGTTGCGTATTGTTTCGTTGATCTTCACTACTTTGAAGTCCATGGTCTTGCCCACGTACTGGTCGTAGTCGGTAACGGGCTTCACGTCTATCTGTGAGCCTGGCAGGAAGGTTTCCAACCCATAAACGTCCACGATAAGGCCGCCCTTGGTTTTAGAGGTAATGGTACCTGTAACCACTTCGCCTGTTTTGTAGAAGTCCACGATCTGCTGCCATGCGCGTGCCGCGCGAGCCAGTTTGCGGCTCAGGTGCAGGTGGCCGTTCTTGTCTTCTTTTTCCACCACCATCACTTCTATCTCGTCGCCTATCTTCACATCAGGCATGTCGCGGAATTCATTTAGCGATACAAGGCCGTCAGATTTGAAGCCGATGTTGATGATGGCATCTGTTTTAGTGAGGCCTACTATAGCTCCATGCAGCAATTCAGATTCTGCAATTGACTTAAATGTGCTGCCATAAATGGAGTCAAATTTTTTACGATCGTCTTCCTTGTACGAGGCCACATTGCGTTTGTCTACCGTCCAGTCGAAATCATCGTGCGATGTCTCCGGGACGTTAGTGTAATAATGACGTGCTGCACGCGACATAGTTGCTGCGGGTGCATCATTTGTTGTTTCTGCAGTTGGTTCTGCGCTTGCTGCAACAGCTTCTGTTGTTTCAGCAGTTGTCTCCGCAGGGGCAGCAGCTGTATTTTGTACGGCTTCTTCCTGTGGTGTTTCGTTGTTCTCCGGATTAATTACTTGTTCTTCCAATGGTACTAATTTTTGTACGGACTCACCCTATAAGGCCTTCCGGCTGTTAATAAATGATTATTTTCCCCATTTTTTTAGGAGTGCAAAGATAGGGGTTTTTAGTTGAATAGTTGATATGTAGATTAGTTGACATGTCGCAATTAATTAAATGTTTTAAGTGATGCTCATGTATTATAGTAATAAACAATTATATGTTTGTTGGTAGGTAGGTTCCCAATACCCAAAGCCGAATTCCAAGCCCCACCAATTCTTATTGCATGGCAAAAGTCCGAAATTTGCACACTTTTTTGTAGCACTCATCTATGTATATTTAATTCATTGTCATAATGTTTTAAATATTTTTTTTGCGCACTATTTGAGCACTTTTTTAAAATGTGCGCAAATGATTTTCGGCGATTATTTTGTCTGAACTAAGATTTATAAGATTAAAAGATTTCGCAGATTGTGTTGTCTGTGTCGTCCTGAAAAAATTGATCTTTACGTTGCGCCGATAACCTTTAAGACAAAGTTACGACACGTAGTTCATGTATGAGCAGCTTGAAAATCTGATGTAGATAGTATCTAGATCAAACAGAGGTGAAATGCAGGATTGACGCGAATTTTTTGTTTAAACTTTTTGGCATGATGCCAAATTTAACATTGGTTTCAGTTCCGCGATGACGGCTTGGTTTCAGATCACAGATCTGAAACAGCGGGACGAGCCCTATATTATTTGTATATTGGTAGCAATGAAAAAAATTGCTTTCTTATTGTTTTTGCTGCTGCCGGGGGTATTGTGGGCGCAGAAAGGATGGCAAACCTTTACCACTGATAGCTTTATACATACCAAAGAAGGCAAGGACACGCTGAGCGCCCTAAGCCTTTTTCACAAACATATATGGGATGTGACGGTGCGGGATAATGATGGGTCCGTACGCAGCTTTGTAACTGCGCGGCCGGATACGATCAATGCCAGGCATGTGGCCTCAATAGATTTTTCGGCTGTGTTCTGGGTAGATCCCAGCCTGGTGTATCACGATCTTGCCCTGAATTATGATCTGTCGGGATCGATGATGATGAAGCTGAATGGCAAACTTGTTTTAGCTACCGGTATTTTTGCGAAGGACCGTGATTCCAGGCTGGCGCGGCTGGAGCCATCGGGCTATGTCAATTTCCTGTTTGACGATACGCTGGAAAAAATAGAGATCAACTACCTCACGCATCCGCGCATCCGGACACTTGATCTGAACCTCGTGGTCTTTCAGCTGAACAACGGGTTTGAAGACTACTACCAGGCCACGGAGACCAACGCAACGACACAGTTTTTCTCTTTTGGGCTCTACTACTTAGCCTTTGCCGTTATCTTCCTGATGCTATTCTTCTATTTCCGGGAGAACAGGGAGAACCTTTATTTTTCGTTACTCTGCTTCTTTATTTCGGTGGCTTTTTTCTCGGCCACTTTCTGGGGTTTGTATTCCGCAGCAATGTCCAGTTTTGCGGCGGTGCTGGCCACAGAGTTTGCCTGTATTTTCCTTGCGCGGGTATTCCGGGATAAAGACAGGACGAAGGTACCCCTGATCCTGGTATGCATCCTGGGCGGTGTGTGTCTATACCCCGATGTGCTGTACGGGCAGGTTTCGTTTTTCGGCAAGCGGGAAGTAAGCCTTGGCCTGTGGGTCATCAGCAATCTTCTTTTTGTTTATGAACTCTATCTTACAGTTTATATCCTCCTATGGGGCCTGCGCCGGCGAAACAGGGAGTCGAACACCATTTTTATTTTTTCGCTGATCACCGCTGCGCTGTATGTGATGTTTCCGATAACGAGCGTTCTAATTCCGGGACTGAAGAACCTATCGTTCGTATCTTATGTGCACCTTGTGCCCAACCTGGGGCTGTGCCTCTTCCCAATAGGATACGCTATAGTGCTGGGCAAGCGGAACGGCGATAACCAGAAGCAACTACTGGAAAAAGAGCAGGAGAAGAAACGTATACTGGAGGGACAGAAGGAATCGCTGGAGCGGGACGTAGCCCTGCGCACGCAGGAAGTTGTGCGGCAGAAGGAAGAGATAGAGAAACAGCATGACGAACTGAAAATAGAGAAGAAAAAATCGGACGACCTGCTGCTAAACATACTGCCGGGTGAGGTAGCGGAGGAGCTGAAAGAGACCGGCCACTCGGAAGCGCGGTTCTTTAATGATGTAACGGTGCTGTTTACCGACTTTGCGGACTTTACCAAAGCAGGGGAGCGCATGAGCCCACAGGAACTGGTAGATGAGCTGCACATCTGCTTCAAGACATTTGACGACATAGTAACGCGGCATGGCATAGAAAAGATAAAGACGATAGGCGATGCCTACCTGGCGGTGTGCGGGCTGCCGCTGCCTGTAGCAGCGCATGCAGTGCAGGCGGTGCATGCCGCGCAGGAGATCATGCAGTTCATGATCGCGAGGAAGGAGCAACTGAAGGACAAGGCCTTTGGTATACGGATAGGGGTGCATAGCGGCAGCGTGGTAGCGGGTATAGTAGGGGTGAAGAAGTTTGCTTACGATATATGGGGCGATACGGTGAACACGGCGGCACGGATGGAGCAAAACAGTGAGGCGGGGAAGATAAACATATCGCAGACGACGTATGAGCTGGTGAAGGATAAAGTGAAATGCACCTACCGTGGGGAGATAGATGCAAAGGGGAAGGGAATGATGAAGATGTACTATGTGGGGTAAATGGTGAACGATGCCGTGCGTCAGCGGAGTGGAATGAAAGATTGGCACGGTTTTTTTGTTTCGACTTTTCATCATGATGCCAAATTTTAAGCCTGTTTTCTTTTTTTACCATTTCTCTTAACTTTACATTCAAACATTCACTAACTAAAAAACAGATCAACATGAGCAATCCAGTTATCCATTTTGAAATGGGCTATTTCGACCGTGAACGAATGAAAAAATTTTATGAAAAAGCTTTCGGCTGGAAACTCCAGCAAATGGGTGCCGAGATGGGCAACTATGTGCTGGCGCAAACCACTGAAACAGACGAAAAGGGCATGGTAAAAACTCCGGGTACGATCAATGGAGGTTTTTACCAGAAGATAGAGAATCCACTTTCACATGCGCCTTCTGTTGTCATTTCCGTTCCGGATATTAAAAGCGCAATGGCGGCTGTAGAAGCAGGCGGAGGTACAATACTGGGTGCTATGGATGAGTCCGGCAACCCAAGCATGGAACCGATGATGATCCCCGGGGTGGGGCTATGGATCTCTTTCCAGGATCCGGAGAACAACCGTGTAAGCCTTATGCAGCCGATGGGGATGTAAGGGAAGATCAATCAAAACTATTTGGAGTCGGCGGGATTTTTTCTGTCAACTTTTTTTTTGAATGATGCGAAGTTTAGCTTCGCCTTCAGTTTCTTAATGCTGGTTGCAAACCTGCCTGCGGCAAGCAGCGTAGGCAGGTGTGAAAATACGGAAATGCTTCACGCGAGGTTGTTGGTCAGAAAATAAGACCAACAATGGCGGAAACAAGTTATGTTGAGCGTCAAAATTTAACTATGCGTATGGGAATACGCAGGTTTACAAGGTTGACTAATGCGTTTTCCAAGAAGATGGAAAACCATATTTATGCGCAAGCCCTGCATTTTGTTTATTACAACTTTGTACGGATTCACAAGACACTCAGAGTGACACCCGCGATGGAAGCGAAGTTGATAACTAAGCCAATGACCATTGAAGATATTGTAAACCTCATACCGATAGATGAGCCAAAGAAAAGAGGGCAATATAAAAAGATAGGTCAACCAACAGAATAAAATAAGGGCTGCAATCGCAGCCTTTTTATTGCTAAATATTTTGTAGGTTTATAAAAATATTATCTACTTGAAAAATATTTATCTGATAATTTCCTTCGTCATTACTTTTTTTCCTGCTTGCGGAAAGAAAGAACATTGTTTTGATAAAGCCATAAATAAACTAACGGGCAAATCCTGGGTCGCAATAAAAAAATGTGTAAATGATTCATGTTACAGCGTTGATAATAAGTACTATTATTCTTTTTCAAAGAGCCATATGAATGGCATTAGCAAAGGATTAGATACAGCATCGCTCCAATTTAAGAGTTACGAAATAGGGAAAGATGGAAAGGAAGTAAGCAATGATGTTTTTAATAGTTTTTTACTATTTTTTTGTGATGCTTCATTAAAAAATGAAAATACTTTCCCTATCGTTATAACGTTTGGGGATTTTCGGCTTACTGGGGAGGTGAGTTTTATATCTGAAAGTGAATTTGTTTTAAATATAAATGGTCCTAAGTCTTTAAAGAATTATTTTAAATTAGCTAAAGCCCCCTAAATAAATTCAAACTGAGACACTACCGGACATTCTATACATATCCAATTGGTCATAGTCTTAATAAAATAAAATAGAAGTTAACCGCTGGTATCCAGACTATGGTCGTGTAGAAGCCAATCTATGATTGGTGGTATTATTTTTTTAAATTGCAAATTCTAAACAACACAATTATGACCGTTACCAATAAGATCATATCCTGCCTTTGGTTTGATATGCAGGCGGCGGAGGCCGCAAATTTCTATTGTTCTGTTTTTAAGGACTCCTGGATAAACAAGACCGCCTATTACGGGAAACAAGGACATGAGATACATAAAATGCCGGAAGGTGCTGTGCTGACCGTGGAATTTGAGCTTAACGGGAACAGGTTCCTGGCGCTTAATGGCGGGCCTATGTTCAAATTCAACGAGGCTGTCTCATTTATTATTGAATGCGATACACAGGAGGAAATAGACTATTACTGGGGTAAGCTAACGGAAGGCGGCGATAAAAATGCGCAGCAATGTGGCTGGCTTAAAGACAAGTATGGACTTTCATGGCAGGTGGTCCCTGCAAAACTGGGCGAATATATGGCGGATAAGGACAGGGAGAAAGCGGACCGCGTGATGACGGTAGTGCTGCAAATGAAAAAAATAGATCTTAAAGCTCTTGAACGGGCTTATGAAGGGCATTAGGAGGCTGCCTGTCCTGTAAGGCGCGGTGTTTTTAGGGTATAGCCCCTTGTTGCTTGTAGTATTCGCAAAATAAAAAATAGTTCGGAATATATCGAGGGGAGGAGGTGTAATGTAATCTTAGCGAGTCAACCACCCCCAATATTAATGCAGTCGCATTAATATTCATCCCCTCCTAATGGTTCGACAAGCTCACCACAGGAGGGGAGTTACTGCAGTGCTATTATTGGGCTTTTGTGCATCAGTCGAGGATGTGTTGCGTGAGGTTGCTTCGTGCCTGCGCCACCGCTAAAGCTATCGGCGGCACGCGGTTGCAATGACTCGTGTTTTGTATTTGTGGTTGATTACTGTTTAAATACCACGAAAATGGTATTGGCGTCTTCTGAACGTTTTGGAATTTTGTGTTATCATCAAAATTCAAAAAAACATGAAAAGCACGTTGTTAGTTATCATTTTGGCCGTATTTGCTATATGCAGGGCCGATGCTCAGAAGAGCACTTATTACAGCACCAGCTACAAGCAGGAATGCTGGTGGAATACAGCTACTGAAAAGTATGACAATTGCACCGGCAGCGAAGAGTCCTCACTTTTCAAACTGAATGCCGAGCAGACGATGTTTCACCACACTACGGAGAAAATCAGTTCTGACTACTACGTAAGCAAGCATGAGTATGACGCGACGAACGACGTGTATACTTACGATGCGAAAAGTGATGCGGGCAACAGTTACTTTTTTATTATAGACCTGAAAAACAACCAGGTAAGGATAGTTGGCAATAACAAAAGCAGCGACAATAAAACCTATATGCACGTGTATACCATAAAGCAAACGTGGACGGATTAGCTTGCTGTCTGTGTTGGGCTGAATATATGCCAGATCCGCATGGGAGAGGATGTGTTATGTAGATTAGTGCGAGTGAACCACCCCTGATAATGAATACATTCGTATTCATCATCATTGAGCTGCGCTCGGTACCATGCGGTACCCTAAAAACAGGAGGGGAGTTGCGGTAGTGCTATTATTGGGTTTGGTTGCATGGTTGAGCATCCTTCAATGAATGCGAACTAGTATCTTTCATATTTTTTTAACTTTTGCAGCCTCTTAGCGGGTTAATTATCTATTACCTTTGCGGCATTATTTAGAATTAATCCGTTATATATGTCTAACCGTACTTTCACAATGATCAAGCCTGACGCAGTAGGAGCAGGGAATATTGGTAATATTTTACAAATGATGAATGCGGCAGGGTTCCGGATCGTTGCGATGAAATACCTGAAGATCAGCAGGGAACAGGCTGAAAAATTTTATGAAGTGCATGCCGTACGCCCGTTCTATGGCGAGCTTACCGAATTCATGAGCAGCGGCCCCATAGTAGCTGCCATACTAGAGAAGGATAATGCGGTTGCTGACTTCAGGAAGCTGATAGGCGCCACAAACCCTGCTCAGGCTGATGAGGGCACTATACGTAAAAAATATGCAAAATCAGTCGGGGAGAATGCTGTACACGGCTCTGACAGCGATGAGAACGCAAAGATAGAAGGTGACTTTTTCTTTAGCGGGCTAGAGCGGTTTTAATAGATTTCTCGCAAAGGCGCAAAGACGCAATTTGTTCATGCAGTGTATTTTAGTCGCCAATTCTCTCGTAATGAACTATAAAATATAGATGTCCCACACCTTCAAGGTGTGGGACATCAGTGTTATATCAGGCGACGGTGTTGCCTGTTTTTATATTTGTTGTACTGGGCGATGGTGCACTTATCGGGCTTTTGAAGTAGCTGACTGGATCTGCTTTTGCTCTTTTTAGGATTTGTTTTTTGTTTTATTGTTTCCATAGTTCTTTTTAAGGTAGCCTATTATCACCTCAGCGCTGCACTGAAGGGGAATACCGCAACTTCCAGTAGCTTTTGATGAACAAGGCTAAGTGTATTGAGATCGATAAATGTGATGTTGCCGTTCTTTTTGCCGCAGCCGGATACATGATGGGAAGCAGGCCCTGCAGAACTGATATTTGCATTCACAACTGCCACCACTTTTTTATCATCATCGACTGCAATGCCATAAGGCTGGTAGCCGGTATTGACCCTTTTAATAATTGTATTTGTTTGCATATCAATTATAGCTACGGAGCCCCTGTTTCCCGGAAAGGTTGTATCATCAGGACAGGAAACGAACAGCTTTTGAGTTGTGCCTGATATACCCATAAAGGCAGGGCCTGTATCCAAGAGTATATTGTTCAGCAGCGCATCATGTGCCATATCAAATACCCTGACCTCGCCAGATGCCACACAAGCCATGTAGCATTTGCCGGTTTGCGGATAAGCGATCAGCTCTACCGGATCGACAGATGACTGGAATTGCACGGTAGTACTGCCGTCAATTGGCATTTCATGAATGATCGGGGAAAGCGGGTTAGTGATATCTATGTTGTAAACAAAGTTTCCGTTTGTAACACCGACGTACATTTTGTTTAATTGTTCATTCAGCGCAATGCCAGTAGGGTATTTGAAATTGCCGTCGAAAGTATAGGTGGATAAGACAACCATACTATCAAGGTCGGCATAGGCTATTTTCCCGGGATTACTATTATCAATAAACCAGGCGTAGCGGGAGTCGGCAGCTATTTGAAAAGAAGTCCACACACCTGGCCCCAAATTGATCTCACCAACAAGCTTATCATCTGCAGCGTTGAATTTCTGAACAAACGCTGATTGAGTAAAAAATGAGACGTACCAATATTTCTTATCCGGTGACACCTTTACACAATAAGGATATTTCGAAATGTTGTTATCACCAACATCTATGAACCTCATTTGCAATAATGAGGCTTCATCAATAACGGTGACCACACTGCACAACCAGTTGGCGATGTAAAATTTTCTCCTTGAAGGGTCATCTGCATATTTAATTCTGCCGTCTGCACCGGGTGCGCCTGCAGCTATCCAGTTTTTTAGTGTGAGGTACTCGTCTTTTGATAATGGTGTTTTGGTATAAGGCATAGTGGGTTGCAAGGTTATACCCAGGTCGCTGAAAGTATTGGTGAAAAAGCACATGGAGCTGAAATCAGGCCGGTAAGGGACGACAGTAGAGCCTGTACTGCTGCCCATAAATAAGCTATCCCATGTTGTCAGATTAAGTTCATCTGCATTGACATAGCTCAGATTGTTATGGCATCCGCTCAGGGCACATTTGTTGAGGATGATGTTGGCAATTTGCGGCGGGTAATTGCTGCCTGTAGTATCCACCTTACTTTTGTGGGTACACGAAATAGCACACATTAGTACCAGGCAAATCAGCCATTTATTTCTGCGCTCCATTATCCAGCCAGCATTTTAATTTTACTTTTTCCTGTGTAGTTAATGTATCGATGTTAGCAGGTGGCATTATCTTCAGTACAAAAACACGGTTAAGTACAGTGCCGTTGTCCGCCAAGGTTTTTAATACTACGAAATTTGTAAAGTCTGCAATTGTAGAGCCGGCGCCATGACACCCGGAAAGCGTACATTTTTTAGTAATAATAGGTTCAATATCGGTTGAGTAGCCTGGATTGCAGTAATCAGCTTCCACACTTTTATGTGTGCATGAATTAGTTAACACAACAATAAAGGACAGGACATATACAACATACACCAGTGCCAGAATACCTGATCTCATTGTGCGTTCATATGAAGTTAGAATAGGTAAAAAAACAAGCTCAGCGGCACAGAGTTACCAAGCCTGTTTTTTTGTTGATCAGTTTTTTATGATCTTCTGGTACAAAGAAGAACCATCCGAATCGATCTTTATAAAATAAATACCCGGTGATGAAACATAATTGTCCAGGTCAAAACTGTATGATAAAGATGATTGCGGTTTATCGTTCAACATGCGTCCTATCATCTTGCCTGTAATATCGAATAAGCTTATGGAAACCGGATCATTTTTAACAGCGTCAAATGCTATGGTTATATTATTGGCCGTTGGGTTAGGGTAGACAACCGCATTGTTATTGTGTTCATTAATATTTTCTATGGCTGTTGTTGCCAGAATTTTCACTACATAGTCTTCCATCTCACCATGATAACCTATCGGGTCCATCGGCACATCACATGAGGAAGGGAGGATGTGCCCACCGTCGGAACTCATTTTGGCAGTAGCTCTCAGGCGTGTTATTCCGACAGAAGCAGTAGTAGGTACGGTAAACGTATTTGTATAGACGCCATGATGCTGGTAGTCGGAAGAAATTACCGTTTCACCGGCATCGTCAAAACTTGTATTTTGGTTATAATCAATCCATACCCGGATATTATTTCTTACAGTGTCGAATAATACAGAATCGCGCGTGTGTGTTATCTGAACCGTATAAGTGTGCCCGCGTACCAGAATAGTAGTATCGCCCGTTTCGACAACTACGGCGCCAAAGCTCTCTACATTGGATGAGGTCCTGTTAATTGTGTTGAGTTTAAAGTTGGTGATACCCGGTTGCAGGTCGCTATATGGCGTACGTCCCGGTAACATACAGTATTGTGCATGGGCAACAGAAACAAAAAGTGATGCGGATAAAACGAGGCTGGTAAAAGTTTTCATTTTTTTAGTTTAAATTGTTAGTGAAAAATCATTTCTCAAAATTACGAACACACATTAAAAAATAATTATAATCAAACTTAAAAATCACTAAACATCCTTAAAAAATATTAATCAAAAGTTGATGATTTAATGAACCGGCATGAGATTAGAAAAATATACTAATAGATTTGCCAAACAGCGGAAGTGTGGCATATCAGTAAATAATAAAGCCATCCCTGAAAAGAGATGGCTGTTTAGCATAAAGGCCCACTTTTTATGCTATTTTTTAACCACTTTCTCTGTATAAATACCGGTAGTACAGATGCAGGAGGATGTTTTGTACCGGTAAAGTTTGGCTCTGTCAGCACCATTACTAAAATAGTCGCCTTCATGCCTGTCGAAGCTGTAACATTTGTCAATAGCGTCTCCAGGTATAGGGGTAATGAACGGCGGTTGCGCGTTTATTTTCTCTACGAATAAAAACAGTAACAGCGCGAGGCATAGAATAAGCACGATCACCAACGATTTCCTTATCATAATTTTTTATCAAAATTATTTTATTATAAAAATAATTTGACCAAACAATGCTTAAACATTCTTAAAAAAAAGTAAAATACGTAATGTAAGGTGTGTAATACACTACTTTTACTATATGAAAAATGGAGGGCGGCTAAAGCTGAGGAATTTATACTTGCTTGTAGGCCTGATACTTATCAGCCTGATCGGGGTGCAGTTGTATTGGATAATGTCAACGATACGGCTACAGCAACAAACCGCAGAGCGAGGGCTAAAAAATGACCTGAATAAAGTAATAAAAGAAGAGGAAGAAAATGCTTACTGCTTTTACTTTTACTCAAAGGCCTATATCAAAAAAGATGAAGGCATATACATGATAAAACAAGAGTATAGGGACGGGAAGTTTGTAGCCCCACCAGAAGGGCATTTAGATACCCTGAGTATGTATAATCTATTTTACCAACCACAAGATACAGTATTTGACAGGGTCAATTCTCTTCATTTCCGGACGCCCGCAACAGTAGATATTTCTCTTAAATTCAAATTTGCTGTGCCAAGCGATCATGTCAAAAAAGATAGATACCAATTCGTATAAACTATCGAATATAGACATGGCTGATTTCAGGCAGGCACTCAATAACAGCCAGACCCTGGACGAGCTAATAAATCCCGACAACCTGGATTCATTGATCAAACAAACGCTCAAAAAAAATGATTTTGATACGGTATATGAAATGGGTATAAAAAGGGTGGGGAGCAACACATATGAATACCTGAAAGCAGCCAGCAAACCTTCGCACCTGGAAAAAGGCATGATACAGGTACCATTCCTGGGGGATAATTTCAATAAACCTTACGTATTATTTTTGTACCTGCCAGACCCTGCCGGGCGTATCATACGCTCGATGGCGCTGGTATTAATATCTTCAATTGCTATTATCATAGTGCTGATATTTTCCTATGCTTATTTTATAAAGACAATTCTCTCCCAGAAAAAACTGTCTGAAATGAAGAGTATGTTCATCAATAACATCACTCATGAATTCAATACACCTATTACCAACATACATCTTGCCGTTGAGAACTGGAGAGCTGCAAAAAGCAACAATGATTTTTATGCAGGTATCATTGAAGAAGAGAATAACCATATGCAGAAGAATGTGGAGCAGATGCTGCAACTGGCAACTATAGAGCATACCAAGGCAAGTACCTATATAGATAAGATAGCCATCAACGAACTCATTGAAGAAACGGTTAACTCCTTTAAAATACAGCTGGACCGAATAAATGGAGTGGTGGAATACAATCTTGCTCCCGGTATATGGATGTATGGTGACAGGCAGTTAGTCAAAAATCTGCTCTATAACCTTATTGATAATGCTATAAAATACAGCCGTGCCAACCTCAAAATAATTATTTCCACTTTTGAATCGGGGGAGAAAACGGTTATTGAAATACAGGATAACGGGATCGGTATGTCGGCAGAGACCATGAAATATATGTTCCAGCGTTTTTACAGGGGGAATAAAAGCGACCGGCACGATGTTAAAGGATTTGGTATCGGGCTTAGTTACGTTAAGTACATAGTTGACGCCCACAATGGCAATATACAAGTGAAGAGTAAAAAGAATGAGGGCACTAAATTCTCTGTTTATTTCCCCAAAAAAATAAATGCATGACCAGGATATTGTTTGTAGAGGATGACCAAAACCTTGGCAGGCTGCTCAAGGAAAATCTTGATAATAAAGGGTTTGCCATCACCTGGTGTAAGGACGGGGACATGGGTTTAAATGCTTTCACTGAACAAGAGTTCGACCTGTGTATTCTTGACGTAATGATGCCAGTAAAAGACGGGTTTACTTTATCAAAAGAAATAAGAGCAATGAACAATGACATACCAATTATTTTTCTTACCGCCAGGTCAATGCATGAAGATAAAATACATGGCCTGGAAATTGGCGCCGATGATTACATCACCAAGCCTTTCAGCACACATGAATTATTTTTAAGGATAAACGCCATCCTAAGAAGAACACAGAACAGAAGCTCTTCTTCCCAGGAAAAAGTAAATCAGGTGGGCAAGTATCTGTTTGACCATAAAAAAATGACATTACAATTTGGCAATGATATAAAAAGGCTTAGCTCTAAAGAGGCAGACCTGCTATCTATTCTTGTACAAAACAAGGAAGAATTAGTGCCGCGCTCTGTGATCCTGAATAAAGTATGGGGCAATGATGACTATTTCTCTGCAAAAAGCATGGATGTATATATCAGTAAGATCAGGAAATTACTGAAAGAAGACCCGGCAATAGAAATATTGAATGCCTATGGTTCCGGTTTCAAGCTGATCGTAAATGAGGTGTGATATATAAATACCCTTCTTTCAGCCAACATTCTTCAATAATAAGGCGTCTTTATTACCAGTGTGCAAAACCGTTGCAAAACTTCATTGTTTAGCAACGAGGATTTTTTTTAAAATTAACAACTATTCATTATAATGTTCTTATATTTGTGGTGTTATTTTGGATATTAATATGAAAACGTCTACAAAATAATTTTTATAGTTACATATAAAATTTGTTTAACCATAACTCTATCTAAAATCATGATCATGAAAAAATCTCTATCTACTTATTTACGAAACGTAAAGAATCTAACCTTAGTTATTATTGCTTTAGCTATTTCCTTGCATGCCGGGGCGCAGATCAGTGGGGCATCGAGTGTTTGCGTAAGTGCAACTACAACATTAAGCGGAACGCCCACAGGGGGCACATGGAGCAGCAGCGCTATGGCAATAGCAACCGTGGGCTCATCGTCGGGTATTGTTACCGGTGTTGCGGCAGGCACAGCCACTATTTCTTATGTATCAGGCATTACCACTTACACCAAGGTAGTAACGGTTAATGCGTTGCCAACTATCTGCGCAGTAACCGGTGGTGGCAGCTATTGTGCGGGAACAACAGGGTTGCATGTAGGGTTAACTTGCTCTTCGGGGGGGCATCACTTACCAGTTGTATAATGGGCCAACACCTGTTGGCAGTCCTCTTGCAGGAACTGGAGGAGCACTTGATTTTGGCTTGCAGACAGGGGCTGGAACATATACCGTAATAGCAACAAATACTGTTACCGGCTGCACCCGGACAATGGGGGGTAGTGCTGTAATAGCAATCAATCCATTGCCATCAGCTATCAGCGGGCCAACTGCTTATTGTACCGGGGCTACGGGTATGTTATCGTCATCTCCCTCCGGGGGCATATGGAGCAGCGGCACCACAGCTGTGGCTACTATTGGCTCTACTTCCGGTATAGTAAGCGCAATATCTGTAGGCTCAAGCGCGATAACTTATACTTTACCGAGCACAGGTTGCTATATAACAAAAACAGTAACGGTAACAACTGCGCCAGGGCCTATTACAGTACCTTCCTCTGTATGTACCGGAGCTACTGATACATTAACAGACGGCACATCAGGCGGTGTATGGAGCAGCAGTACTACATCTATAGCTACTGTTGGTTCTTTGTCCGGAATATTAACGGGTGTGACCGGCGGCATTGCAACGATAGCTTATTCCCTGGGTACACTAGGCTGTACGGTAAGCACAACAGTTGCTGTTACTACAGGCCCGGCGTCAATTACCGGGGCAGCATCGGGATGCGTGGGCTCCACCATATCGCTGACTGATGCAACAGGTGGCGGCACATGGAGCAGTTCTAATACCACCATCGCTACTGTGTCAGGCATAGGTGTTGTTACGGGAATGGACCCGGGTACTGCAACAATTTCCTATACAGTGGGCGGATGTTCGAGCACACTTGCTATAACCATAAACTCCACGCCGTCCTCAATAGTCGGTCCGTCATCGGTATGTATCGGTCACACAATTATACTGACAGATGCCGTTCCGGGCGGAGTCTGGAGTTCCATAAGCCCTGCAGTTACAGTAGGTTCATCATCCGGCGCAGTGACCGGAGTTTCGTCCGGAACTGCAAGTATACACTATGCGATCGGGTCATGTTTTACAACTATCCTTGTAACTGTAGTACATGTACCGTCGCCCATAATGGGATCCAGTTATGTTT
>Ga0207079_1041_pt1 | contig 24239 bp, 10 predicted proteins | sample Alteio_BWMinHeat_61_FD_153525 | JGI IMG/M metagenome (GOLD analysis project Ga0207079, IMG submission 153525) | Enriched cells from forest soil in Barre Woods Harvard Forest LTER site, Petersham, Massachusetts, United States -... | ecosystem: Environmental > Terrestrial > Soil > Temperate forest >...
GACATTAAGTGATCCCACCGGCGGTGGCAGTTGGTCAAGCAGCAATTCGGGGCAAGTGGCCATTAACGCGGGTACAGGTATAGCCACAGGCGTAGCGTTCGGCTGTGTGACCATAAGTTATACCATTGGCAGTTGTTACATTACTGCTCCCTTGTGTGATTCAACATCGCCGGCTGCAATATCCGGACCTTCAAGTGTTTGCGTGGGCAACACGATCACATTGTCCGATGGTGGTTCAGGTACATGGAGCAGCAGCAATGCAAATGCCAGCGTCGGCTCATCAACCGGTGTTGTTACCGGTGTAAGTTCGGGTACGTCAACTATCTCTTATATATTGGGCAATGGTTGTTTTTCTACCCAGGCAGTAACTGTAGTTGCAACACCCGGTGCTATCACCGGTACAACAGTTATTTGCATAGGTGGAACAAGTACTTTAAGTTCTTCACCAGGTGGTGGCACATGGACGAGTGGCAGTACAGGAGTTGCGACTATAGGCAGCAGCACGGGTGTGGTAACCGGCGTTAGTGGCGGTACGGCAGGTATTACTTATTCGCTTGGCGCAGGCTGTCAATCAACGGCCACAGTAACAGTTAATACCTCACCTGCAGCCATCTCCGGCGCGACAAATGTTTGCGTCGGTCTAACAATATTATTAAGCGATGCGACATCAGGTGGCTCATGGAGCAGCAGCAATACAGCAATCGCTACTGTGGGCTCGTCAACAGGTGTTGTCTCCGGGGTGTCTGGCGGCGCGGTAGTCATTACATACTCGCTTGGCGTCGGATGTTTTGCAACTGCAAATGAGACTGTCAACGCAAACCCGGCTGCTATTTCCGGCGGTACAGGCGTTTGTGTTGGGTCAACATTAACACTTAGTTCTGCTCCGGGTGGCGGCACGTGGACCAGCAGCAATACTGCTGTTGCGACCGTTGGGTCAAGTACAGGTGTTGTTACCGGTGTTGCGATCGGATCTGCAGGCATTACTTATACACTTGCCTCAGGCTGCTTTGCAGCAACTACTGTAACAGTTAATACTTCCGCAGCTCCTATCACAGGGCTGTCAGGCACTTGTACCGGTGGCACTACTACCTTGACTGATGCAACCCCCGGTGGCACATGGAGCAGTAGTAACCCGGCTATAGCTACTATTGGTTCGTCTACAGGTATTGTTAATGGTATTACTCCCGGATCAACAATAATAACATATTCAGTCGGTACCGGTTGCTCAGCAACCCTGGCATTCGTCGTTCATCCTGTGCCCGCAATTGTCTCCGTATTTGGCGGAGGCGGTTATTGTGCAGGTGGGGTAGGAGTTAACGTAGGCATATCAGGCTCTGCCGTTGGTATCAATTACCAGCTATACAGGGGTGGCATTGCAGTAGGTAGTGCTCTGCCGGGTGTTGGCGGCACGCTTTACTTTGGCTTACAAACAGTAGCTGGTGTGTATACAGTTGTGGCAATTGATTCGGTTACATTGTGTACAACTAACATGAGCGGCAGTGCTACTGTGGTCATTTATACTTTACCGAACGTGTATGCTGTAACCGGTGGCGGCAGCTATTGTAGCGGAGGCACAGGCGTACTTGTTGGCCTGAGTAATTCTGATGTTGGCTTCAGTTACCAGCTATACAGGGGTGGCTTACCGGTTGTAGGCACAGTTACAGCGGGCACAGGCGCGGCGATCAGTTTTGGCTTACAGACCGTTGCAGGTGCCTACACAGTAGTGGCTACAAACACAGGCTTTACCGCATGTACTAATGTTATGAGTGGCAGTGCAACAGTATCCATCAATCCTTTACCGAACGTTTATTCCGTAACAGGTGGTGGTGGTTATTGCGTAGGTGGCACTGGCGTAGTTGTTGGGTTAAGTAATTCTGACGTTGGTGTCAACTACCAGTTATACCGCGCAGGTGTTGCAGTGGGTGGCCCGGTAGCAGGTACTGGTGCCGTTATCAGCTTTGGCTTGCAGACAACTGGAGGTACCTATACTGTTGTTGCAACCAATGTCGCAACAACATGCGTAAATAATATGAGCGGCAGCGCAACAGTAACCATCAATCCGTTACCAACAGCTTACACAGTTACCGGTGGCGGTAGTTACTGCGTTGGTGGCACAGGTGTTGTAGTTGGTTTGAGTGCTTCTTCATTTGGGATAAATTATCAGTTATATAGGGGCGTGATAGCTGTAGGTAGCCCTGTTGCAGGCACGGGTGCGGGCATCAGCTTTGGGTTGCAGACTGTTGCAGGCACTTATACCGTTGTTGCCACAAATGCAACGACAGGTTGTATCAACAATATGTCAGGCAGCGTAGTAGTTGCTACCACCGCGTTGCCGAACATTTATTCGGTAACCGGCGGCGGTAGTTATTGTGCAGGAGGCATTGGGCTACATGTTGGGTTAAGTAATTCTGATATTGGCACAAGCTATCAATTATACAGAGGTGCCACGGCCGTTGGCAGTGCGATGACCGGAACTGGTGCGGCACTTGATTTTGGTTTACAGGCAACAGCAGGCACTTATACAGTAACGGCTACTATAACAGGAACAGTATGTACCATAAATATGTCAGGCAGTGTGGTGATCAGCATTAATCCATTGCCCACTATTTATACAGTAACCGGTGGTGGCGGTTATTGCCCGACAGGTTCTGGTGTACACGTTGGATTGAGCAATTCAGACGTCGGTGTCAACTACCAGTTATATGTTGGTGTTGTCACGGTAGGGGCTCCTGTAGCAGGTACAGGTACGGCACTTGATTTTGGATTACAAACCACTACAGGCATATACACGGTCGTAGCTACAAATGCTACTACCTCATGTGTAAATAATATGAGTGGCAGTGTAACTGTGAGTATTAATCCAACGCCAACAGTTTATACAGTAACAGGCGGCGGCAGTTATTGCTCGGGTGGTACTGGTTTGGCTATCGGTTTAAGCGGTTCACAATCCGGTGTGAATTACCAATTATTTAATGGTGGTTCCCCGGTGGGCGCTCCGGTAGCAGGTACAGGCATTGCCATAACTTTTGGTATTTATTCAACAGCTGGTACTTATACCGTTGTTGCAACAAATGGCACTACAGGCTGCACGAGCAACATGTCTGGTAGTGCTACCATTACCGTTAGCTCTTTACCAACAGTCTATACAGTTACCGGTGGCGGCAGCTATTGCGCAGGTGGCACAGGTGTGGCTGTTGGGCTAAGCAATTCTCAAACTGGCGTTAACTATCAACTATATATTAGTGGCGTAGCAACCGGCAGCCCTGTAGGCGGCACCGGTGCTGCTATCAGTTTTGGTTTGCAGACTACAGCAGCAACCTATACCGTAGTAGCTACTGATGCTACTTCGGGTTGTACTATTGCAATGAGTGGCAGTGCAACAATATCCATTAATCCATTACCGGCAGTTGTTAGTGTAACCGGCGGTGGTGGTTATTGCATCGGTGGCTCCGGAGTAAATGTCGGCTTGAGTGCATCAGCAGCCGGTATCAATTACCAGCTTTACCTGGGTGTTATTCCGGTAGGCAGCCCTGTAGCTGGCACAGGCGCAGCTATCAGTTTCGGTTTGCAGACAACTGCCGGCACTTATACTGTTGTGGCAACGAATGCAACGACAGGCTGTACGAGTAATATGAGTGGCAGCGCAACAGTAACTATTAATCCTTTACCTAACGTATATACCGTAACCGGTGGAGGTAGCTATTGTAGCGGAGGAGTTGGTGAGCTCGTTGGCCTGAGTAATTCTGATGTCGGCATCAACTACCAGTTATACAGGGGAGGCAGCCCGCTTGTCGGCACTATAACCGCAGGCACGGGCGCTGCTATCAGCTTTGGATTACAGACTATTGCAGGCATCTATACGGTTGTGGCTACAAATGGTGGCACTTCAGGATGCGCTGATACTATGAGCGGCAGTGCAACAATAACAATTAATCCGTTGCCAAATGTTTATTCTGTAACCGGTGGTGGCGGTTACTGCCTGGGAGGTTCAGGGGTTAACGTCGGAACATCAGGTTCTGAGGCTTCAGGAATAAGTTACCAATTATATAGAGGGGCTGTGGCAGTACCAGGTGGGTATTGCTGCCTGGGCCTCCCGCTTACTTTTGGCCTGCAGACAATTGCCGGTACTTATACGGTCGTTGCCACTAATACAACTACAGGTTGTACGGATAATATGACTGGCAGCGCAACAGTGTCCATCAATCCATTACCAACAGTTTATGCTGTTACTGGTGGCGGTAGCTATTGTGCTGGCGGCACGGGCGTAGCGGTTGGTTTGATGGCGTCTACATTTGGCATAAATTATCAATTATACAGGGGCGGTAGTCCTGTAGGTAGCCCGGTTGCAGGTACAGGCGCAGGCATCAGTTTTGGTTTGCAGACAGTAGCGGGCACTTATATAGTAGTTGCGACAAATGCTACTACTGGCTGCATTGACACTATGTCAGGCAGCGCTGTAGTGTCTGTTACTTCATTACCTAACATTTATACGGTAACAGGTGGTGGCAGCTATTGTGCAGGCGGCATTGGCGTCCATGTTGGGTTAAGCAATTCAGATATTGGCACCAGTTATCAACTTTATTTAGGTGCCACTGCAATAGGCAGCGCGATAACGGGTACAGGTGCAGCCCTTGATTTTGGTTTACAAACAGCAGCCGGTACCTATACGGTTGTCGCAACTATTACAGGCACACTATGTACTAATAATATGTCAGGCAGTGTCATAGTCACTATTACTCCATTACCTATTGCATATACAGTTACGGGCGGAGGTAGCTATTGTACCGGTGGCGCTGGGGTTACCATTGGGCTGAGTAATTCCCAGGTGGGGGTTGTATATACATTATTTAACGGTGCTATTGCTGTAGCAACTGTTTCCGGTACAGGGGCTGCAATATCATTTGGAGTATTTACAGCAGCAGGGACTTACACCGTCGTAGCTGATGTCGGTACGCCATGTGTCAATGCAATGACTGGTAGTGTAACAATAACTATCAATCCGTTACCAACCGTTGATACAGTAACCGGTGGAGGTGCTTATTGCTCAGGTGGCACAGGTGTTGCAGTTGGCTTAAACAGTTCAACTTCCGGTGTTAATTATCAATTATACCTCTCTGGGTCTCCGGTAGGTAGCCCGGTTGCTGGTACAGGCGCGGCTATCAGCTTTGGCTTAAAGACAGTGGCTGGAGCCTACACAGTTGTGGCTACTGATGCTACTACCGGTTGTGTAAATAATATGTTCGGCAGCGCCACAGTTACTATTAATCCATTGCCAACAATTTATACAGTAACAGGCGGCGGCAGTTATTGCTCCGGCGGTATAGGCGTACCAGTCTGCATTAGCAATTCGGACGCCGGAGATTATTACCAATTATATCGGGGCGCTATACCCATAGGCAGTCCGATACTCGGCTCAGGTTTTTCTTTTTGCTTCGCACCACAGACGGTAGCGGGTACCTATACTGTTGTTGCAACAAATCCAGCAACTGGCTGCACGAGCACTATGAGCGGCAGCGCAACCGTATCCATCAACCCACTGCCATATCCGCTTGCTGTAACAGGTGGCGGTAGTTATTGTGCCGGTGGTACTGGTGTGCATGTTGGGCTGGTAGGGTCAGTTGTAGGTATCAGTTACCAGTTATTGAGAGGTGTAACCACTATAGGCAGCCCGCTTCCTGGAACCGGTGCGCCGCTCGATTTCGGTTTGCAAACAGTCGCAGGCACGTATACAGTAGTGGCTACAAATACTACAACAGGCTGTACTAACAATATGACCGGCAGCGCAACTATAGTGATCAATCCTGTTCCAACTGCATTTACCGTCACAGGTGGTGGTAGTTATTGTTCAGGTGGTACAGGGCTAGCTGTTGGTCTGAGCAATTCAACTACGGGTGTCAAATACCGGTTATATCGCGGCGGAACGCCTGTTGGTGCCTTTGTTAATAGCACAGGCTCCGCTATCACTTTTGGTTTGCAGACTGTGGCAGGTACTTATACAGTTATTGCAACAAATACTACCACCGGCTGTACGGCTACTATGACCGGTAGTGTTACCATAACCATCAATCCCTTACCAACCATTCATAATGTTATAGGTGGCGGCAGCTTCTGCGCAGGCGGTGCAGGTGTTCATGTGAAGTTGAACGGTTCTAATGTGGGTATTAATTACCAACTATACCTGGGAGGTATACCTCTTGGCGGAGCCATAGCAGGTACCGGCGCACTTCTTGATTTTGGCTTGATGACTGGACCTGGTATTTATACCGTTGTTGCGACCAATCCGGCTACCGGTTGTACTAGGAATATGTCAGGCAGTGTAACGGTGACAGTCAATCCTTTGCCAACAGTTTATACAGTTACCGGCGGCGGCAGCTATTGCTCCGGCGGCCCGGGTGTGCATATTGGCCTCGGTGGATCTAATACAGGTATTTCTTACCAGTTATACAGAGGAGGTACTCCTGTGGGTAGTGCTGTGGCAGGATCAGGTATAGCGCTTGATTTTGGCCCGCAGACTATAGCAGGTACCTATACAGTAGTGGCTACAAATACTACTACCGGTTGCACCAGCAATATGACTGGTAGTGCAGTGATCACCGCGGGCACCCCGCCCACGGCCTTTACTGTATCGGGTGGGGGTAGTTATTGTGCAGGTGGTACTGGTGTTGCAATCAATTTGAACGGCTCACAGGTTGGTGTTAGTTACCAGGCTTACCTTGGCGTTACACCGACGGGTGCGCCTGTAGCAGGCACCGGCGTTGCTATCAGTTTCGGTTTATTCACTGCAGCAGGTACATATACCGTAATAGCTACCAATACAACTACCGGCTGTACCGCAACAATGACCGGTAGCGCAACTATTACCATCAATCCGTTACCCACTGCTTTCACTGTTACCGGTGGCGGCACTTATTGCACAGGCGGCGCAGGTGTTCATATCGGGTTAAGTGGTTCAACGATTGGTGTTAACTACCAATTGTTTCTGGGTGCGACTCCAGTTGGTGCTCCATTGGCAGGTACTGGTCTTGCGCTTGATTTTGGTTTACGCACAGCAGTAGGTACCTATACGATTGTAGCTACACAGGCTACTACCGGATGTACTGCAACGATGACAGGCAGTGCAGTAGTTGGAACAACTACATCACCTACTGCTTATACAGTAACCGGCGGTGGCAGTTACTGTGCTGGTGGCACAGGCGTCTCTATCAGCTTATCCGGTTCACAGACCGGGGTGACTTATCAATTATATCTTGGAGGGGTTCCATCAGGCAGTTCTGTAGCAGGCACGGGAAGTGTGCTTAATTTCGGGTTGCACACTACAGCGGGTACTTATACCGTAGTTGCAACAACAACAGGTACTTCCTGCACAGCAAATATGACCGGCAGTGCAACGATAACCGTTAATGCGTTACCCACGACTGATACAGTCACCGGTGGAGGTACTACTTGTTCAGCTGGCCCGGGCATACATGTTGGTTTAAACACCTCCTCATCAGGCATTAGCTATCAGTTATACAGCGGAGGTGTATCTGTTGGCAGCGCGCTCGCTGGTACAGGTTCATCACTCGACTTTGGTGCATTCCTTACCGGAGGTACTTATACCGTGATCGCTACTAATACTACGACCGGCTGCAGCAACAGTATGTATGGCTCCGCGACCGTGATCATTGCAACTTCTCCGGCTGTCATTTCTATGACAGGTGGCGGCGCTTACTGTGCAGGTGGTGTAGGCGTCCATGTTGGCCTTGCAGCCTCTGTTACTGGTGTCAATTACCAATTATATCGTGGTGGTACCCCTGTAGGCGCACCTGTTGCAGGTATTGGTGCAGCACTTGACTTCGGCTTGGAGACAGTAGCAGGCGTGTATACCGCTACAGGTACTTATGCGGGAACAAGCTGCAGCAGCAACATGTCAGGCAGCGCAACAGTAACAGTCTATGCTTTGCCAATTGTTGATACGGTTACCGGTGGCGGCAGCTACTGTTCAGGTGGCTCTGGTGTGCATATAGGATTGAACAATTCAAGTACAGGTGTTTCTTATGAGTTGTATTTAAGTGGTACTCCTGTGATAAGTATGTCAGGAACAGGTGCTCCTATTGATTTTGGATTGTACGCATCAGCTGGTCCTTATACCGTAGTAGCTACTAATTCTGTTTCGGGCTGTACCAATAATATGAGCGGTACCGCCACAGTAGGTATCAATCCTAATCCTGTTATCAGCGGTACTATATATACTGTTGCACCGGCAGGTACTATCACGCTTATCGGGTCTATTGGCGGTGGCACATGGACGAGCAGTGCAACTGCAATTGCTACCATAGGCTCTTCCTCAGGAATAGTTACCGGTGTGTCATTAGGTACTACAGTTATCACTTATACACTTCCTACAGGTTGCTGGGGAGCGCATACCGTTGCTGTAACATCTACCGGATTCCGCATGGGTACAACAGGTATTGTAACAACAACCGGCACCAGCATTATTTCCGTAACGCCAAACCCCAACCATGGTACATTTACGGTCAAGGGCTCACTCGCTGCAACCGATGATGAAGAGTTGTACCTGGAAATGACCAATATGGTTGGACAAGCAGTTTACTCAGATAAGGTAATAGTGCATAACGGAGAACTGGATCACACGATACAAATGAACAGCGCTTTGCCCAATGGTATGTATCTGTTAAGTTTACGTTCAGCTTCAGAAAATAAAGTTTTCCATATTGTTGTAGAACAATAGCTGAAGGCATTTAGCATATAAAGGTGGCGTTCTATTCAGGGCGCCACTTTTTATTTTTATATAGGCTTTAAAGGATATTATTATCATAGTATCTTTGAAGTAATTGAAAACACAACAGGCAGCCTTGGTGGCAACATTTACTGTTAAATATAATTTACGTTGGCTAGCCCTTTCTGCAATGGCTGCAGTTACTTTATTCTTCCTGTTATACGGTAGGTTTTGCGAAATGAAAGTAACACCTCCTCTGATCCAATCCTCAATCCCCATATCAAAAAGAACCGATACCATCAGTATATCCATAGTTGGCGATATGATGGTGGGTTCCAGTTATCCGTCAGTTACCTTGTTGCCACAGGATAGTGAGGGCAATATTTTGCAATATGCCATACCATTGCTTAGTAAAACAGACCTCCGTATCGGCAACCTCGAGTGCGCTGTTTCCGACACAGCGCGTTTATTTAAAGACTGCACCGGTAGTCAGTGCTATGCATTTCGTACCCCATACAGATGCGCGCAATGGTACAAGGTCGCAGGCTTCGATTATCTCAATATCGCCAATAACCATTCTTTCGATTTTGGCATAGGTGGCGTGGAGAATACACTCGATTTCCTGGCAAGAAATAACATCCGCACCAGTGGTATTTTGCAGCATCCTTTTGATACCTTAACAGTCAGGCACACACGTATTGGTTTTGTATCCTTTGCTCCTCACACTAATTGCCTCGACCTGAATGATGATTCGCTCGTCCAGGCATATATTGCACAAATAAAGCCGATGTGCAATATCCTCATCGTTTTCTTCCATGGCGGGGCTGAGGGTGCCTCCCGTAAACATACCCCTAATGGCCACGAAATGTTCCTTGGTCAGGACAGGGGAGATGTGCGGCATTTTGCTCATATGTGTGTAGATGCCGGTGCAGACCTTGTTTTTGGTTCCGGCCCACACGTTGTAAGGGGTATGGAGGCCTATAAATATAAATTAATATCATACAGTCTCGGTAATTTTGCGACTTATCACCAATTTAACTTAAAATTTCCGAATAATGTTGCACCTTTGCAGCAGATCAGGGTGACGAGGGATGGGTTGGTGACTGAAAATAAAGTGTACTCTTTTATCCAAATAGGTGAAGGCGTACCTGTTCCTGATACTGCTATGAACGCCTATAAAATGATCCGCTCCCTATCAGAAGAAGATTTTAGGTTTAAAGACGTTAGAGAAGGTTTATATCAGTTAGATACCATAAATTTGCGTTAACAATCTATTAACTTTTGTGTTGATACCGACATTTGGTCTGTGGTTAAATAATTATAAAATTGAGCATGAGGAAACTGTTTACACTACTGTTGTCACTGTTCGTTTTTACCGTGGTAAATGCGAAGCAGAAGCATGTGGTTAAACATCATCATGCGGTAGCACATAAAAAACACCATGCAACCCACCATATTGCAAAACCCATAGATCCTGCTATTCTTGCCAAGATAGATACGTCGGCTACGAAAAACTATAAAGGCATTGAACACATGCTGTATGTATTGGTGAAAGAACTTGGTAAGCCCTACAAAATGGGTTCTTGCGGCCCGACATGTTATGACTGTAGCGGGCTTATGAATTATGCCTTCTCCTTCATAGGCGTACAACTGCCACGAACCTCCACCGACATAGGGCAAATAGGCGAGAAGATAGCGTTTGATGAATTGAAGCCCGGCGACCTACTGTTTTTCACCGGCAGGAACAATCGTTCAAAGAGCAAACATATAGGCCACGTAGGCTGCGTGTATAAAGTGGATGAGCAGACCGGTAAAATATTAATGATCCACTCCAGCGACGAAGGTGTGAACATTGTAGAACTTAATGATAATAAGTACTACATGGAGCGCCTCATTTCTGCGCGCCGCATCCTGGGTGTTGATACCTGCAATACTCCTTCACCGAAGATGAAGAGTAACGGGTAGTTTTCTTTGTTTACAATTAGCAGTTTACAGCTTAGAATATAGGTATCTCCTATCATTAGTGTGTCACTATGAACCGTTTTGTTTCCGAGATAGTGCCTGACCGGAATTTTAAGAAGTAGGTACCACTGCTCAGTCCATCAACAGAAAATACAGATTGATTAATGCCGCGTGTTGCCATCATATTTCTTTCGCTGATCAATCTTCCTAAAATATCGTACACGGTAAACCAGGCGGCACCTGTTTCAGGGAGTTCGTAACGCACCGTATAGTTTTGCCGAACAACAGTAGGGTAGAGTGTCACCAAATAATCTGCTTTAGTAACGTGTGTAGTAGTAAGCGGTAGTGAGTCGGGCACACCTATGAAATGCGCTGCTGCATTCCTCCGGGCGCCCCACGTGCTCACCCTGAAAAGCTTCACATCAGTAACACCGGGTACCCTGTCCATAGGCGGGTCAGTACGAACGGCGCGCAATTGTGCTAGGTCGTTAAGCAGCGATGTACTATCGGGCCGGACACCATGTACTTTATTAGTTACAACATCCAGGTTATGAAGCGTAGTTGTTGCAGTATTACTGAAAAATGTTGCATTGGCATTTGGCAATGTCTGATCTTCCCATACTGAATCAGCAGTTCCACCGATAGTGGTTGCCTGTCCCCAATCGTTGTAAGCGCCTAAGACGCTAAAACCTGCACCGGAGCCTTCCATTAAGCAAGTGGAACGTTCAATCTGGTTAAAATGATTCAGCAACAAAGTCAAATTTCCTGTGAAATTTTTGGTATGAATAATTGATTCATGACAAGTGCTGTCGAGATACCATGCCATACATGCCAGCGATAATTTCCCGGAACAGTTTTCCAGGTCGATCAAACCATCTGTTTGTCCCGGCTGATAGCCTTCGTACCACATGCCTTCTGCAGTTATGCGCCCACCGTTAACGACACTAAATAAATTCTGGCTGGCTCCGCTAGCGCCCGACAGGCATGAAATCTGTCCGTTTGTATTTCCGCCAGCTGAAAGTACTGCTCCACCTTTGGCTATTATCGCGGCGCCCAAACATTCGCCGGGCCCACCACAAATCATTGTAATATCACTATTTTCAACACCGTCAGCAAACATACCTACATCACCCAAATGGACAACATCCATGCCGCCGGCATGAAACTGGTTCCCGAAAATGCGGCCGCCTACCTGGTCGGCATCTTCTATAACCAATGGTTCGACGCCGTTAGTATAGGGTACTTTCAGCAGCATATCTTTTATTGTTACCCGGCTCGGCCCCAAGCAATGCATAAGTGGGCCGGTGGTATCACCTGTCCACATGAGCCGTGTAATAGTCCCTGAGCCTACACCATCGCCAATGATCTGCATATCACTACCCGCAGGTACAATAATGGTATGATTAATATTAAACAGGCCATTACGGATATGCACAACCGGTTTACTGCCCAAAGGAAGTAATGCTGCCGAATCAATTTTATGCTGAATAGCCAGCCCGTCATCGCCTGTACCTGTCGGCACTTCAAAAACCGTACGGTGCGGGTTTTGTGGTGCGGCCGGTAATGATACAGTTGTAGGTACTACTATCGCGGAAGAATCTACTACCGTATTATCAAGTGGGTAAAACATACCCCAGGGTTCATCAGCACCGGTTAACAGGCCCTGGTTGTCGGTAGTGAGGTCGTTGTTCAGTGAATCGAATAAATGAAACTCATTTACCTCGAGCCAGCCTGATACATTGCCAACTGTTGGCCTGAATTCATAGATAGCGTAAGGCGTGGTATTGGTGATGGTATAGGTATGCACCCCACCACCGCCTGTAAAAGTTTGGTTGACTTCGGTGTCAAGCGTTGTCCAGGTATAGCCCCAGTCGTTAGAAGCATGTAAAATAAAAGTACTTGGCGACTTGCCACCGCTGTTCGGCGGTGCGGATACTGTATATTTCTTCACTGTTCTTGCGGTTCCCATGGGGCAGTTCCATTTAATGCCGCCGAATCCGTCGGCATACTGTGTGGCAAAACTGGTTGCCGGGTTATTGTCAATCGCTTTTTCTATTTGCTTACCAATGGCATAAGAGCCGCCCACGCCATGATCAAATTGCTGGTATGGCGGTTGCATTGGCCAGTATGGCCATATTGCATTTGTTTTTGACATAGTATTGCCTATGACCATGTTCGATCCATTTCTGACCCTGGTAGCCGGCCATATATTATTAGGAACACGAATGACGTTATCTATTAAGGCAGAGCCGGCGCTCGTATAGAATGAATCGTTTGAGATATTGCTGTATATCTTATTGCCACGCAGGTATCCATCCTGGGTCTGATGAAACATTGCTGAATTAATAGAAGTATTGTTCACCATCACATTCTTATAGGGCGAGCCACTTATGTCGTACCACACAGACCTCAGAAAAACATTCCCATACATCTGGCAGTACCCGGTGCATTGGTTGATCGCAGCATGGCAATCGGCAAAGAGACAATTCCATACCCATTGGTCAAGGCTGTTCCAGTTACAACTTTGTACACCATATTTTACCCCGGTAAACCTGCAACGCAAAATCGCATTTTCGGCCTGTCCATTTGCAGGCGCGCTAAAGTCCAGGCCCACGCTGAAGACAGGATTAAAATTGGTGAACCAAAGGTCGCTCCATTCGCAGCCGGTAGAAAATCCGCCTGTATGGAAAATACCCCATGCTGCAGTACCGTTCCCATCAAAAGTAAAACGGCTGACACGCATATACCAGCCGTTGATTACTAACATTTGTCCAAAATTAGGCCCGTTCCATTTTAAAATGGTGGTTGCTGGATCTTCACCGATGATCTGTACACCAGAATAATCATCGCCAAGCACCCTGTTCGCGTTATATAACGTATCGTCTATGAGGTAAGTGCCTGCAGGAAAATAAAGCACGTTGTAATTATTTGTGCCTGTATGTTTCATTGCCAAAAGTGCAGCATTGATCGCGGGTGCATCGTTTGTTACGCCATCACCCATAGCGCCGAAATCGGTTTTTACATTCTTCCAACTAGGGAAGGGGCCAGAGAATTCTTCACCTGTCTGGTAGTAGGTGACTGCCTGGGCAAAAGAGGATTTATTTGGTATCACCAAACAGATCATTATTGCGAAAAGAGAAAAAGAAAGACGTCCACTTAAGTGTAGAAAAATTGACTTCATATAAAAAGGGGTTTAATGAAAGTGGTTTAACATGCTATTAATATAAGACGGTAAAAACAAATAATTAGTTGGGCAAAGCAAAAAATATAGCAACTGAAAGTTGAAACCAGGGCAGGTTGTCGGGTTACACCATGTCTACGGTAATATTCTGCTTTTTACTCCATCCTGAAACTTTGGAATAAAATCCCAAGGCTACTTTATTCATCTTTCTTCTTAAAGCTTTTCTCCGCTCAACCGGTATGTATTGGAGAATTCTGTTTCTTTCAGATATAAATTCTTCAGCAATATCCTGTATAGTAATCACATGCCTCGGGCTGCTCTGCGCTATGATCTTTTTGAGCCAGATGGCCATTTCGCAGTAATGACAATAATAATCAAGCAACTTGTCGTCGTAGCTTGTATGCATTGTTGTGTGATATATAATATAAAGATAAGTATTTTTTATTGTAAATTTTCGTCATGGCATAGTAAAGAGTTTGCAGTTGTGGCTGCGGATCTGTCATGGAGTTGCAAAGTCTGTGGGTTGCCCCATGCCCTATTTTTATTTTATTGCCCCACGATGAAAAATTGTGGGCGATTTTTTAGCTGATTATCAATTGTTTGTGTTGTTCCATGTCATTTATTGATACCCCATTGATACCCTACGTGGGGTAATGGTGGGGTACTGGCTATTGCGTTTTTGCCGGCAGTATAATTTTTGGTAATAAAATATTACCAGATTTTTTTCACTTGCCATTGCCCCATATGACCCCATAGGGCAATGACAGGGTGACCCTCCCAAAAGAAAGCCGACCTGGCACTTGGTGATAAAATATAACCAGGCTTATGAAGAACTTTACGAATAGCAGATTAAAGTTAGCAGCACGTGTGGGAATCGAAACGGTCATTAGACTTCTTTCATAAATAATTTCCAATTGCGATTATTGGATAGCCACCTACGGGGCATTGCCTGTTTTTCTTATTTTTTTACTACTAACAGGTAGTCCCCCTGGGACATAAACGTATAAAAGCTAGAATTATGCAAGAAGTCTATTGTCTCTTTTCATGATGATATCCATCCATTCTGTTTAAAACATCCCGATGTAAAGTTACGACATGCAGTGCTGTTGATAATAAGTGTATAGACATGATATAGATTGCATCTAGATTAAACAGGGTTGAAACGCAGGATTGACGCGATTTTTTTTGTGAAAAAAATTCTCAGGCAATGATGGAATATTATTTCATCCAGTGCTCAATTACTTTTTGTTCCAGTTCGGGGTAGGTGGTGTTGGCTTCTACCCAGCCGTTATTTACCCACATTATTTGCGGGTATTCGCCACCGGTGTAATGATCGAAGGGGTCATCGGCAAGGAGGGAATAAGGGATGTTTTGCGCGTTGGTCTCACTCCAGAAATCGGAGAGGTCGCCGGAGATGCCGCCAATGATCATGTAGAAAGGAATAGCCGGGTCGCTCTCCTTCATTGTGTGCATGATGGCCGCTGCCCTGCGGCAATGGCTGCAAGTCCTGCTTACAAACGCTATGATGTATTTGCCTTTCGTGAGATCAATGGGAGGGGCGAGTTTCTGATCGGCATAGATGGCGGTAAAATTGAGTTTGTAATGGGTGAAGACGGGGAATACCAGGTAGGTCAACGCAAACGTGCAAGCCAGGTGCACTATAGGGATGAGGTTGGGGTAGGTAAAACTGAGGCCTTTGTGGTAGCGGATCAGCACTGCGAGTACGGACAATATCAGGGCGTTTTTTAATAAGGAAGTGGATGGCCGCATCCATATGCTGTCGCCAAAGCATCCACAGTTAAGGTTATTGCCGTTTTTTATCCAGAGCCATACGAGGTATATGCTGAAGATGGCCACCAACAAAAATGCAGCTTTGAGCACCCAGTTATTCCTGCCGAAATAATGAATGAGGATCAGTGACCCAAGGCCTGCTTCCAGCGCAATGAAAAACCGGGCCGCCATTGCGGCGGTCATATAATGCAGGTGCGCCTGCGCAGCTAAGTTGTACTCGAACGCCTGTATTGTGGGGAAGAGTTTGGTGTATGCAGAAAACAGGAACAAGCCGCCGGTGGCGACAGCCAGTATTATGAGCAATATACGATACACTTTATGCATAGGCTAAAAATTACGATGCAGTTATGCCACTAAACCTGCGGCGCCAAAAACGCCGGCGCTGTCACCCAGTTTTGGTTTCACGAAGACCGTTTCTACGCGGTTATTAAAGATATACTTTTTTAACTCCTCTACGCCACGGGTGTATAAGAGATCAATGTTGCCCACGCCGCCGCCAATAACAATAACATCGGGGTCGAGTATGTTCACTACCGATGCAATCGCCTTGCCAAACATGGTGACAAGCCGCTCCATGGTTTGTGCTGCATACACATCTCCGGCGGCGTGTCGATCAACGATCTCTTTGAGCGGAAGGTATTTGCCACTGAGTTTTTGATAATAGCGCTCCAGCGCCGGGCCGGAGAGTATGCCCTCTACGCAGCCGTTCTTCCCACAATAGCATGGATCGCCTGTTTCATCGAGTACGTTATGCCCCCATTCGCCGGCTATGCCTTGCCTGCCCGCCCATACCTTGTTATTGATGACCAGGCCGCCGCCAACGCCCGTGCCCATGATGAGGCCGTACACTACCTGTGCACCGGGCACTACATCGTGCACAATGCCATATAGCGTTTCGGCGAGGGCAAAGCAATTGGCGTCATTAGCTATTTCAACAGGCACTCCGAGCATCTGCTCTATGTCTTTTTTTAGCGGTTGCCCGTTGAGGCAAACCGAATTGCAATTCTTCATTGTCTGTGTCTGCGGATCAAGGATGCCGGGTGTGCCCATTCCTATGCGGGCGGGCTGCAAGCCTGATTCTTTGCGCATCATATCCACCAACTCCACTATCCTTGATAAGAGGTGTTCATAGCCTTTGTCTGAGCCGGAGGGAATGCGCATGCGGCATATGGTTTCCGGTACCGCGCCGGGAACCATGATAATACCTTCCACTTTTGTGCCGCCGAGGTCAATTCCCCAAACAGGCTGGATACGAGATGTGATCATTTTGAAGAAGGCTAAAGTAGGGATTTTTATGAGGCAATGCAATTTTGGTGTATCATATTCAACCCCTCCGGGGTTGGCCACGTTTTTTCATTCCACCGGTTTCACGGTGGTTATTCATATTTAACCCTTTCAGGGTTTGGTGCGAACTATTTTATATCTTCACTACTACAACTATTGATCACTGTATTTTATGGACACGTCTTACATACTGAACCATCTTGGTGAGGATCACGAAAATTATTTTCATGCGGTGGCTCCGCCCATTATCCAGACTTCCAATTTTTGCTTTAAAAATGTGCGCTCGTTCCGCAAGGCATTGGAAAATGAATTCAAGTCATCTATTTATACGCGTGGGAATAATCCTACGGTAGCTATACTGCGGGCGAAGCTGGCTGCGCTGGAAGGTGCTGAAGATGCATTGGTGTTTTCGAGCGGGTCGGCGGCGATAGCGGCAGCGGTGATGTCGGTGGTGAAGGGTGGGGGGCATGTTATCTGCGTTAACAGACCTTATTCGTGGACCAATACGCTTTTAAACGATTACCTGTGCAACTATAATATTACTACAACCATGGTGGATGGCAGCAAGCCGGAAAATTTTGAAAAAGCGATACAGCCCAACACCCAACTCATCTACCTGGAAAGCCCCGATACGATGACACTGGCTTTGCAGGACCTACGGGCTGTGTCGAAGATAGCACGGAAACATAAAATAGTTACCATTATTGATAACAGCTATTCCTCTCCTTTGAACCAGCAACCGCTTAAGATGGGTATAGATATAGTGGTCTACTCCGGTACGAAATATTTTGGCGGGCACAGTGATGTTGTTGCAGGAGTGGTGTGCAGTTCAAAGAAAAGGATCCACAGCATATTCAGTAAAGAATTCATGACCTTTGGCGCCATTCCTTCGCCGCATGATGCATGGCTGATGATACGTGCACTGAGGACGCTGGAACTGCGTGTGAACAGGTCGTGTAGTTCAGCGCAGAAGGTGGTCAACTACCTGGAAAAACATCCGAAGATAGAACAGGTGCTGTACCCGTTTGCCACCAAGAATAAACAACTGGCTTTAGCAAAAAAGCAGATGAAGCAAGGAGGCGGGTTGCTCACTGTAATGATCAAAGCAAAATCGCCGAAGGAGATCGAAAAGTTTTGCGATAGCCTGAAACGCTTTCTGCTGGCCGTTTCGTGGGGCGGGCATGAGTCGCTTGTGTTTCCGCTATGTGTGAATGAAAATAACAAAGCGCTGCCCTGGAATATGGTGCGGTTCTACATTGGACTGGAAGACCCTGAACTGTTAATAGAAGATATAGGCAAGGCGCTCGGCAAGATCTAGACGTTACATTTACCTATGAAGATACAATCGAAATTAGCCAGGTTTGATCTTACCATGATCGTGGTAAGTTTTGTGATAGGCATAGGTATATTTAAAACGCCCAGTATCATTGCCGCAAAAGCAGGCACACCGACCGTCTTTTATGCAGCATGGATCATAGGCGGTATCATCAGTGTTTTTGGCGCACTGACGTTTGCCGAGATTGGTGCACGGCTGCCGGTGGCGGGCGGTTTTTATAAAATATTCTCACACTGTTATAACCCGGTCACTGCTTTTATGTTCAATTGGGCACTGGTGATCGTTTACGCAGGTGGTGCTGTAGCTATACCCGTGAGGCTGCTGCTCCATGTGCCGCCGCCTGAAGGATCTGAATAGGTAACTGTGTCACCAACGCAGACATTTGATGGTCCCACAATGGGTGAAGGCAGCGGAACAACACAGAAAGCAAACGTAGAATAACAACTACCAACTGTATAAGTAATAGTAACACAACCGGCAGTAAGACCTGTCACAAGACCTGTAGTCGGTGTCACAGAAGCAACAGTGGGTATACTGCTGGTCCAAGTGCCGCCGGGGGTTGCATCTGTTAAGCCGGTTGAATGGCCGATACAAATACTTGCCGCACCACCAATCGGAGCCGGAGAAAGATTAACGGTTACCGGGGTTGTCCTTAAGCAACCTGTTGGAAGTGTATAAGTAATGGTCGCAATACCTGTTGTAACACCACCACAAGCTGTAGTTGTGGAACTGGGGCCAGGCGTTACAGTAGCTAACAATGTGGAACTGCTTGACCATGTACCACCACCGGTAACAGAACTCAACGTTACACATGAACCCTGGCACACATGCGTAGTGCCTGTTATTACACCTGGTAGGGGATTAACAGTTACAGGAATAGAACTAAAGCAACCTGCAAGCGTGTATTTAACGGTTGACGGCCAGCCGGCAGATGCACCACACATTGTACCTGTAGTTGAACCTATCGATGCATAGGTACCCGGAGTAATGCTCCATGTGCCACCGCCGGGTGTACATGTAAATGGCGCGTTGCAGGAACCAACACAAACCTGGTTGCTGCCTAAAATAGGAGTAGGTATAGGATTAACAGATACAATATACTGAACGGCACAACCTGTACCACCTGCTGCAGCATAAGATATAGTTGCTACACCCGCTGCTGTGCCACAGAAGATACCGGTACCGGCTCCTATAGTTCCTAAACCTACGGAACCCGGATCTAGTAACCATGAACCACCTAAAGTGGCGTCGTGGAATGTATCACAGGTTCCCACACACATGGAAGTAGGCCCTGTGATTGGCAGCGGTGCCGCTGTTACCGACATAGTATCTAAACGGGTACACCCGGTACCTAATGAATAAGTTATCACAACCGGCCCGGCAGACACACCACAGACTATGCCGGACGAACTGCCTACCGTTGCTATACCCAGGCTGCTACTGGTCCATCCTCCGCCACCTACAACATCAAATAATGGGGTGCACGCACCCACACACACGCTTGACAAACCAGTTGGCGGTCCGGGAGACGGGCTCACGGTTACAGTTGTAGTCGTAAAGCACCCGGTTGGTAAAGTGTATTTGATAGTTGTTGATAAACCGGTTGTTACGCCGGTAACAGCAGTGGTAGAACTTGGCCCGGCTATGCACGTTGCTGCCAGTGTGTTACTGCTGGTCCATGTGCCACCCGGAGTGCCATCGCTCAACGTAATACTACTGGCCACACATACTGCTGTAGTACCGACAATTGGTAAAGGATTAGCATTAACAATCACTAAAGCGCTGCCGGTCATAGTACGGAAACAACCTGTAACCGGGTTCGTAGCCACAACAGTATACGTTCCGGCAAGGGTTTGCAGCCCAAAGCTGATCGCACCCCCTGTTCCCGTAACAAATCCACCTATCATAGAACCGCCCATCCATAGTTGGTAATGAATGCCAACTGAGGATCCGCTAAGGCCAATAGGAACACCGGCACCACCCGCGCAGAAAGCACCGCCACCTGATACTAAGAACAGGCTGGGGAGTGGATTAACATTAACAGTAGTGGTCGTGAAACAAGTAGTAGGCAGTGTATATTTTATTACATCGCTGCCTGTAGTTATGCCTGTAACCACGCCACCTGCCGGCGTCACAGTGCCGATCAGCGGGGTAGTAGTACTCCAGGTACCGCCACCTGAACCATCAGTAAGTGTTATCGTTGCGCCCACACATACAGTTGGTGATGGTGGCAATATGGGTAATGGGAGTGGATTAACAGTCACCATTCGTGTTGTGGAGCAGAGGGTAGAAGTTAACGTATAAGTAACCGTGCAGGTACCTGCCGCCAAACCACTAACAATTCCGGTTCCACTAACCGTAAGGGCAGGACATGATGCAGACCATGTGCCCGGGCCTAACGGATCTGTAAGGCCTACCGTACCTCCTACACATACATTGGGAGTTAAAGGAGTTATCGCCGGTGGCAATGCATTAACCGTTACTACAGCCTTCGCATTACAGCCCGCACCAAGCGAATAAGTAACCGTATCAGTACCCGCAACCAAGCCGCAAAATAGACCAAGAGTGCTTATTGTTCCCGTAGTTAATGGCGTGCAACTCCATGTTCCTGCCGGCACAGCATCTGACAGCGAGGTACAAGACCCTACACAAACCTGCATTACACCGGTTATCGGCGGAGGTGTTGTGTTGACAGTAACCGCTAACGTTCTGGAACAACCGGTAGTTGAAGCAGTATAAGTGATCAATTCAATTCCTGTCGCCAGGCCACTAACTACACCCGTAGGCGTTACTCCGGCATATGTGCCGGGCAAAGTAGAGAATGACCCTGGTACTGTTGGATCGGTAAGCGTAATACTGGTACCGACACATAAAGAAGTAGGCCCGGATATTGGCAATGGTAGCGGATTAACGACCACAGGCGTAACTAATATACAACCCGCAGTTGTGGTACACGTAATATTTACAACGCCTGTACTGATCCCATGAACCATACCGGTAGTGAAGCCAACTTTGGCTTTGGTAGTGTCAGAACTTGTCCATGTTACCGGTTGGGGAACAGACAACAGAGTGGAGTCGTTTACACAGACCGATGGTATACCGGTAACTGGTCCGGGCAACGGATTTACAGTCAGCGACAACATCGCCGAGCAAGTACCATTACTATAATATATGGTGTCAACTCCTGTAGTATAAGTGGACAAATTTCCGGCAATATCAACATAAGCTATTGCAGGATTACTAACCGACCATGCCCCACCTACTGTCGGGTCAGTATAGGTAACTCCGGTAACGCCTAAACAAACACTGGAAGGCCCAACTATGGCAGACGGCAATGGGGCTACGTTTACCGTAGTGGTCACAAAGCAACTCGTGGATAATGTATAAGTTACAGTTGCCGTACCGACCGCTACTCCGTACACAGTACCGGATACCGGGTTAACGGTTGCGGTTGTCGTCGGCGTACAGGACCATGTACCACCCGGTGTTATGTCATACAAGGTAGACGTACCATAAAGGCAAACGGTAGTAATCCCCGTAATAAAGCCAGGCAATGGATCAACAGTTACACCTCTTGTGGCTATACAGCCCGATGGTGCAGTATAAGTAATTATAGAAGGAGTACCGGCAAATACACCTGTTACCATTCCGGATGATGACCCGATCGTGGCATACACACCTGTAGGCGTAAGGGTCCACGTACCGCCCGGAGTTGCATCTGTTACCGGAGTTGTACTTCCGACACACACATGTGGAGCGGTTGGTAATATAGGCGCCGGTGCGGTGCTTACAGTGTCTACTCTTGAAGTTGTACAAAGGCCGCCACCTGTTGAATAAACAACAGTGACCGTACCGGATGATACCCCGTAAAGAACCCCGGATAATGGGTTAATTGTTCCTATGGCCAAAGGCCCGCAGGTCCACGTACCGCCGGGAGCACAATCACTGAGCACCACGGTGGCAAGCGGGCAAACATGCGTCGGCCCGGCAATAGCACATGGTGTCGGGACGACCGTGACTGTTATTCCGACAGTTTTTGTACAAGTTGCCGCATCTGTGACCGTGACCGAATAAGTGGTCGTTATCGTCGGTGTCGCAATAACAGACGAACACGTCGTGCAACTTAACCCCGTAGCAGGAGTCCAGCTATAAGTAAGTGGCATTGCCGTGCTGGTAGCACCGGCCGATAATGTTACACTGGAGCCGCTGCATATGATAGTATCATGGCTCGGATGAACAACAAGTGTGGAAGGTATTACTTCTGTAAACAGTGTATCAGGGCATCCGTAACCGGCATAAGGAGTAAGTATCACTGCATAAGTTGTAGTAATGGTAGGAGCAGTAATAGTAACTATCTGGCTGGAACCATATGATACCGTAAATGTTGCAGAGTCATACCATGCATATGAAGAGAAGCCGTCCGGTGCTGATAATACAACACTTCCGGAAGCACAGCCAATAATTGTATTTGCAAAAAGGCCGCAAGTCATATCGATATAACCATACCCAAAATGTCCGCCTAAGCCGCAGTCGTATGCCGAAAAATCAACCGTTACCGAATGTCCGGCAGCACCGGGGAATTTCATATTCCCATAGGTCCATGGTTTGTAGTACACATCATATACCCCACCAACCGGAACGGATGATAAAGAAAAACCCGGTACTGAACCTGAAGAAACATAAGTGTAACTGGTACATGGCACTGTGGTTGACAAAGTATTGTCGTATGCAGTCACCACCATCTTGGGCTGGACTGATGCGGCATGGCCCGGATTTTCCAAGACCACCGCATACCTGTAGATCAGGCTCCAGATGCCCGAAACAGCAGGCACTGTAAGTGTATAGGTAGCACGTTCGGCGAGGGAACCAGTAACATTTGCCCCTAATTTCAGCGAGTAAGACCCGCCACCCGGAGAAACAACAGGGAAACCACCGTAGGTATCAGTACCAACACCGGAGGTTAAAGTATGCCGTCCGACAACAGGCCCGGATGGACCTCCCCATACTGGTGTTCCAGGTCCGGTAAAACTTCCGATGTAATAAGTCCAGTTGACGTAAGTGCCTAATTCAAAGTCAATGTTTGAAGGGCAGGTTTGTGCCTTAACACTGGAAAAAAAACCCAAAAATAACAGGGTTGACAGGATAGAAATTTTGCGATTCATAATTGTTCGGTATAAAAATTTGTAAATAAAGTTTTGTATTTAACTACAGTTAATGTTGGTTTAAATTATTTTTAAATTATTACCGTAGCAAGTTATGCATAATTTTTAAAATTCTAATACTCCTAAAAGACATATTTATAACCACTATGTTAATTGCATCTGCGAATAAATGCATATACCTTTAATAACATCTGTACCTTAGTTGATTTACCATTCATGAAATAATAACCAATTGTTAATAACTCTTATAGATATTTACTCCATAAACCAATAAATTGTCCCGGGTTGGATTTTTTTTAGACAAAATAATATCATTATTTATCCCATGCAATAAAATATGCATTAAAATGATGCCATAAAATAACATATAACCAGGGTACTTACGCTCCGTAAAAGAATTGCCTGAAAAGAATAAAGTGTGAAATGTTTTATTTACAAATTTGCTGTACAAACTGCAATGCATTTTCATTTCCAAGGCTAACCGCTTTCTTCCAATCATCACAAGCGCCGGTAGAATCTTTGAGCGTCAACCGCACCATTCCACGGTCCACATAGGCTTGCTTGTCGTTGGGATCGAGCAATAAAAAGTGGTTATAATCAGCGAGGGCGCCGGGAAAATCTCCGATAGTGGCCTTTCCTGAAGCCCGGTTATAATAACTCTTCGCATGGTTTGGGCTGTACAGGATACTTGTATCATAATCACGGATCGCGGCAACAACATTCCCCTGCTGAAAATGAGCAGCTCCCCTGTTACTGTAAGCCTCAATATAACTGTGATGTTCCCTGATCGCTTCGTTATAATCC
>Ga0207079_1036_pt1 | contig 24223 bp, 29 predicted proteins | sample Alteio_BWMinHeat_61_FD_153525 | JGI IMG/M metagenome (GOLD analysis project Ga0207079, IMG submission 153525) | Enriched cells from forest soil in Barre Woods Harvard Forest LTER site, Petersham, Massachusetts, United States -... | ecosystem: Environmental > Terrestrial > Soil > Temperate forest >...
GAATCCATTCGGCGCAGGCTCCGTTCGGATCGCCCAATCCTTTGCCGAACTGAGCGGCGGCATGGATTCTTCCTCGATCGTATGCATGGCGGACACCATGATCGCCAAGGAAACCGCCGAAACTCCTCGGCTAGATACCGTCTCCTACTACGACGATTCCGAGCCCAACTGGAACGAGCGCCCCTACTTTAGCAGGGTAGAAGAATTGCGTGGCCGCACCGGCTGCCACATCGACGTCGGTTCGCAAGAATCCCTCACGTTTGGCTCTGGGAGCGATTGTTTCGCGGCCACACCTGCCACTGCCAGACGTCCTAGCGAAGTGGCGAAACAGCTAGCACAGTGTATGAATTCGCAAGGGAATCGCGTTGTCCTGTCCGGCGTCGGTGGGGACGAAGTCACGGGCGGCGTTCCAACACCAGCACCGGAACTTGAAGATCTCCTTGCGCGAGTCAGATTCGGAGCACTTGCTCATCAACTGAAGGCATGGGCACTGAACAAGAGGAAACCCTGGTTCCATCTGTTCTTTGAAGCGGCCCGGGGATTTTTCCCGCCTGCGCTGATGTGCGTCCCATCGGAAAAGCGACCGGCACCCTGGTTGAATCCCACTTTCATCAAACGGAATCGTCCAGCTTTGCAGGGTTATGAAAGCAGGTTGAAACTGTTTGGTCCGCTGCCGAGTTTTCAGGAAAACATGTCCACACTGGAAGCCTTGCGAAGGCAAATGGCGTGCGATGCCCTGCCCTCAGAACCGCTCTATGAGAAGCGCTATCCCTATCTCGACCGCAGTCTCCTGGAATTCCTCTATGCGGTCCCGCGAGAACAACTGGTCCGCCCAGGCCAACGACGTTCTCTCATGCGCCGTGCACTCATCAGCATCGTCCCGGATGCCCTGCTAAATCGGAAAAGGAAAGCCTTCGTCGTTCGAAGGTTGATGTGTGCCTTTTGTGGGGAAGGGCCCAGATTGGCTGAGATGGCGAAGGACATGGCGACAGCTTCGCTCGGAATCGTGGACCCAAGCAGCTTCACAAAACTCCTGCAAAAGATACCCGCTGGGCAGGACATTCCCACGATGACTCTGATGCGAACTCTCGGGATTGAGTATTGGCTACAGCAGTTGAAGGCATGGAATTTCGTTCAGGTTTCAACGTCCGTTGACTCGCGCCTGTATCTCCGAGAAGGAGAAACAGACAGGGAGTTGACAATTGGGGTGAAGACATGACGCGAGCTACGACAGTGATGTTGCTTTCGACGCTTGTCGCGGGATCTGGGCTGTTGCTTGCCACCTGCGGCAAGACGCCCACCGCGTATCAGGCACTCGGGCCGGTATCGCGTGTGAGCGCGAGCTCGGCAGCGATGTGCCCGAAACCGAAAGTTCCAGAGAAGGACCAATTTGCGTATCACAAAGAGCCGCCCACAGGCCCGCTTCCGGCTACGCTCGATCCGGAGCCGTTCAAGGACCAAAAATCGGTTTACGTCGGGTATTCCATTGCTTCGAAGATTCCCGGGCTCTTGTACCAAGAACCATGCCTCTGTCCCTGCGACAAACTAGCGCATCACGAGAGCCTGCTGGACTGTTTTACCAGCGGACATGGTGAGCACTGTCCAGTTTGTCGAAGCCAAGTCTTCTTCATATATGAACAGCACAAGAAGGGCAAGACCGCTTCCGAAATTCGAAACGCTATAGAGAAAGGAGATGCTTGGGAAGTGGACGCGAACAAATATGCGGAGGCGCACTACGCCGAGCACACCCAAACGGAGCAGTGATGCATGTCGCCCCCGCGAGCGGATAGAACGGGTCTTGTGCAGCATTCCGGTTATGGAGAACACTGCGGACTCAGAAAGATAACTTTATTTGGCCAGACAGCATGCTTCCTGGCCGTCGATGCCGCGCAATTCTGAAAAGGAGTAAGGTTGCGCCAGAAACACACAGGACGAACTGTGCCCAAAGAGATTCAACTCGCAAGGGTTGAATGATCGCTAGATGCTAGAAAGAGGAGGATGAGTATGACGTACAGCAAACCAGAACTTGTCGCCATGGATGGTGCAGTCACGGTCATCCGGGGGGTCCACAAGCAGTGCCCGATCAACGCGGACGGTGGCGGGGTCTATGAGTTCACGCCGAATGCGTACGAGGCTGACGAGTAGCTGAGAACGGGAGGCGCTCTCCCTAAGGGAGCGCCTCTCAGTTTTGGCTGTGGTCCACAGGAATCTTACGGTACCTGGAAGACAGCAATAGCGAGCATGTCAAGCCAACGTCACCTTGTTGGTCGGCGCAGTTCAAGCAATCCAGGGCCGGTAGGGCATATCGTCTCGCCGTCGAATTGATCGTGACCTAGCCGCTCCGAATGAACGATAACGAGAATTGCGCTTACATAAAATCGGAAGGCTCCTTGTGAGCGTATTTAGAGTCGAGTTCTCTCTCGCTTTGGGTTGCAACAGCGGAACTAAAACGGAAAATGACAACTCTGTCCGCGTTTACACTGGTTGTTGACCGAACTGCGGCAAATTCCGGACCGGTTCGGCTTTCCTTTCCAACTCGGTTTTTTTCCTTACTGTGGGACCCGTGCGGCAGTCTTCGCGGTTTCCCAGTTGCTGCGCATGCGGCGCCAACGTTCGTATTGCTCCCTCTTCGCTGGATTGGGGTCCTCCTCGTCCTTTAACCAGAAGGAAAACCAGTCCAGATTTCGCTCCAGGACCCACCATATATTTGCAGGGTTACGCTTGGTGTGTCCCTCATCTGGATATTCGAGCCACTCTACTTGTGCTCCGGCCTGGCGCAGCCTGAACCAAGACTCGATGCACATCGTTGACTCTTGGTCCGGAGCTTGCCAAAGCAAGGGTGGCAGCGTGGGCTGCGCATTCTGTCCCGCGCTCAGTTCCTTCCATTGTTCGAAGGCTCCTTCATTGTTTGGGTCAGAGAAACCTCTGTCGTGGAGAAACTGCGAGAAGCCGATTCCCGCCATTGTGTAGAGTATCGGTTCCCAGGCGCCAGTCGTTGCACTGACAGCTCGGAAAGCATCCGACTTCCAGTACGAATACATAGAGATCTCAGTTCCATAGCTTAGTCCGTTGAGGCCGACCCGCTCCGGGTCAATGAGGCCTTCTCCGGCTAGTTTTTTGATTACCCATTCCATCGCTTCCAGGGGTCTGTCGAGGCGGCGCAACTCGGGCCCGAAGTCTCCGGCATGGCCAGTTTCGTTTGTTCTCAAGGCGTCCAGTGCAAAAACTGCGATTCCATGCCCCACCAAACTAAGTATTGGTACTTCACCGGATCCCGCATTAAAGCCCGCATTAGAAACGTAGGTCGTGAAAAGCAAGGGATAGCGTTTCCCACTGTGGTAGTCCGAAGGAAGATAGAGATGGCCGCTGAGCCCACCAGCGACCGGGATGGGGATGAAGCGGACCTGGATTCCCCGAGTCTTGTGAGCGAATTCCTGATTAGGACTGAACAACACAACCATCTTGCCGGTAGTCAGATCGAGTTTCATCAATTGATTGGGAATCAGATTCGTAGCTCTAAGCATCACGGCAATACGCTTGTCGCGATCCATCGAACAGTCCCTGCTTCGATCGGTTCTCTCCGAATGGTACTTTACGAGTATGGCGTCATCCTCAAGAATAGTCCGTGTCTCTCCTTTTTCTTCCACTCGCACTTTTGTCTTATTTGGTTCAATATCAACGAGGAGTGCGACATCCTGGTTCCTGGGTCTTTTGCTCGCGTCGGCACGTGCCTGTGGCCTTTCTGCAGGGGGTAAAGGGGCGCTCAATCGATATTCCAGGGAATGGCCGTTCCACGAGTACTCGCTGGGGAATCCCCAATATTGTGCAACACGCGTGTTCGGAATCGCGCGGGCCTCCCGCTTCTCCCAATCGAATTGCCAAGCTTCACTCACCCATGGGTATCCTCTTTTCGGATTCTCGAGCGGCTTGAAGAAACGGTATCCCTCCGTCACCAACAGGCTCATATCTTTCGGCAAATTGCCGGCCTCCGCCTGCTCCTCTGTATCTGTATCGAAGGTTTTGATTTGCCATCCAGGAGGGTCTTCCAGCGGACTTTCGATTCGTAAGAGGTCGTGCCCTACGAGCGGCGCCATCTCTTCGTGGGTCATGACGTTCCAAACACGCAACTCCATCCCCGTCTTCGCGTGGGCGGTGTAGAGAAGCTGTGCGCTATCGGCGGACCAAACATATTGCGACACCGTGGTCTGCAAAGCATGAGTGTCAGCATCCAGCGTATCCTTTGGCGCCAAAGTAAACTGAACGAGCTTTGTCGGTGGCGCGGAGTCGATCGTTGCCGTCACGTACAACGTAATCTCGTAAATATTTTGGCGGGCAATGGCCTTGATAGTTAGAAACGCCACTTCCTTTCCATTTGGCGATACGCTCCAGGAATCTATTACGGTCCTCCCCACTAGGTCGTCCACCGTCACTCCTGCTGCGCTATCAGAGACGAAGATGCAACCGGGAATAGCCAAGAGAATGAAAAACGCCGCCACGGCCCGCAGCGCCGCCAGGCACTTCACCAGGGGCGTGATCTTGGACCAGCCGCGAAGTAAGACTTCGCTTGGCGTATGCCGCTTGCCATCGGAAGAGACGTACCAGTTCTTTGTGAAGATGTTTCCCCCTCTGATAAGCGTTTGAATAAGGACGTTAATCAAGCACAAGCGAAGAAACCAAGAGTTGGCACCATCGGCCAAGATCCAGGTCCATGGACGCGGCCAAGGACATTCGCCGCGGACGGGCTTGTTTCAGAAAATCAGTTTTAGGGCAAACTGCATCGAACGTGGCCCGCCCGATTGGTAGAGCGGGCTGAGGACACCCAAGCTTCGGGCTAAGGTCGCCGTGGCTTGACCGAATGTGCAGTTCGGGCTGAAAGCAGGGGACGTGTGGTCGGTGGAACAGTAGGTTGCGTTGATAGCTCCAAAATTCGGATGATTGAAGACGTTGAAACCTTCGGCCCGAAATTGAAGTTTGAGCCTTTCGTACAGTGCGAACTCTCGCCTCACCGCCAGATCCATTTGCCATGCGCCAAAGCCTCGCACGAAGTTGCGCGGAGCATCACCCACGGCACTGGGCGGGCACGAGATAGCTGTACAACCAGAAGGTAAGCGGAACGCATTCGGATTTATCGCACGCCCACCGGGACAGGTTGAACCAAATATCCCCGCACATTGCGAGCCATAGATGTAGAGGGGCTGACCCGCAAGCAGATCTAGTCCCGTGAGATATTGCTGAAAAGTAACCGGATTAACGACTCCCTCGCCGCTCAAGGTCACCGGAAACCCCGTTCGAGCCATGAAACGATCGTCCAAAGCCCAGTCATGGAGGATGGCGCGTGCAAAGCCACCATGAGAAACACCCGGCAATTCGTAGGTCAGGGCTGCCGAGAAGTTGTGGCGCACATCGTAGTCGGAATTCCCTCGAACATAGGGCAGAGCCGTATTCTGCGATCCGTAGTCGATGGAATGAGACCAGGTGTACGAGGCCAACGCCTGTAGCCTGCTCACCAGGCGACGCTGGTACTGGACTTGCAACGCGTCGTAGTCTGATGTCAATCCATTCCTGTAATAAATGATCTGCTGCAGAGTTGCGTTAGAGCCAGTCAATGAGAGGTCATTGGCCTCCAACAGCCGACGCCCATTCGCCCCCACATAAGTGACCGTCAATGCCTGAGATTTGCCTAGAGCTTGCTGGATGCTGGAATTCCACTGCAGAGTGAACGGCAGCTGCAAGTGGGGAGCGAATGCATAGACGAGCGGGACAGGGGCTACAGGAGGATTCACGATCGCAGGGGAGGCTTCCGAGGGACTCAACGGGAAACTCGCGGGCACCCCGACCAGCGAACCGAAAATCGCAGATCCAGAAAAGCCCGCCCCATTGTAGCCAGACGTTCCTAGTTGTTGACCAGTATCGAAAAAGACCCCCACGCCTCCACGCACGACCGTGTCATACCCAGCGGCATTTCGAAGAACGTAGGCCATTCCTAGGCGGGGTGCAATGTCGTACCAAGAAGTGCGCCACAAAGGAGTCCCTTGCGGAGCCAGTTTCAAAGTTTGCGGATCGTTGATATCGCCTTGAATCGTGTAGGGAAGATTCCCGTTTGGAGCGCCTGGAGCCGGATTCACATCCCAACGGAGGCCAAGCGCCAGGTTCCACCGGGACGTAACTCGCCACTGGTCCTGCGCAAACGCCGAAAAATTGAGGAAATGGGGGTACGCAGGAGCGAAAGTCTGCGCGGACGCAATGCCAACACTGTTCGCGTCCACCGACGATTCACTAAAGTAATCGTATGAAACAGCTGGATTGGAGTAGTGTTGAACGGGCGCCAGTCTTCGATAGTCGCCACCAACTTTGAACTGATGCCTCCCCGACGCCACGGTCAATGCGTCCGTGGCGTTCCACTGCCGCTGGAGTCCTTTTGAGTGCTGTTGAAGGACGTTCACAAGCTGGGTAAAGCCGCCAAACAATAGATTTACGCCAACATCATAATAGGAACCGGCTGACAGGCGCTGGAGCTGAGCGAGGTCCACCGACTGACCCCCGCCAAAGCTGGTAATCGCGGAGGAACCCTCGCTGTCTGAGGTGCTGTAGTTGAGCCGGAATTCATTGTTCGCGCGGCTGTGTAGTGCGCTTGCCAATCCGAAAGTCCACGTGCGCAGATTGGTTCGAGCGAGGACCTGTTCGGAAGGATCGATGTCCACAAGTCCCCCACCTGCCGAGTTCCCTGGCCTGAACGCAAGAAATGACGGCGTATGACTGAAGCGAAAAAAGAGCTTCAGCTTCTGATTAATGGAGTGATCCAAACGGATACTGTAGGCATCAATAGAGCTGGGATTTGACCAAGTTCCGACGAACTGGCCCAGACCATCACCCAAGTCATTCGAACAGTTGGTGGCCGATGGGGGGCAATCGGGCATGGGGAAGGCGTTCAGGATTGGCTGGATTGCAGGCGCAGCCGACCGCCGCAATGCAAGCGTCGGAACGTAGCTGATGGACGCTGCCTGCGGTTGGATCAGACGCAGACCTTCATAGGAGAAAAAGAAAAATGTTCTATCTTTTCCGTTGTATGCCCCTGGGATTTCGACTGGACCGCCGATGGTGCCTCCAAAATCATTCTGCCGCTCCGGAGGCTTCTGGGACCGAAAATAGTCATTGAACCAATCGTTCGCGTCGAAGACGTTGTTGCGCAAGTACTCAAAGGCTGTCCCGTGCCATTGGTTTGTGCCGGAACGCGTGACGAAACTAAACTGCCCGCCAGGATTGCGCCCATACTCCGCGGAATAAGTCGAACTCTGCACGCGAAACTCTTCGAGGGCGTCCACGGAAACAAGCCCTTGTGTGGTACCGAGCGCAGTCGAGGCAGGCAGGGACCCACTCGTGGCTTGAGGCGAGACACTTCCCGCACCAGAGAGAAAATTGGCGCTTACACCATCCACCGTGTAGTAGTTCGATTCGGTGCGCTGCCCGTTCACGCTAAACTCGCCATTCGAACCCCGCGTTGAACTGTCCTGTGGGGAGTTCGTAACGACGCCTGGCGTGAGCAGGATCAGATCCTGAAAGCTGCGGCCGTTCAGCGGCATGTTTGCCACAAAGCTGCGATCCACGACGGTGCTGACAGCAGCCGATTCCGTGTTGATCAGAGGGGCACCGCCTTCAACTGTGACAACCTCCGACTTGGCGCCTATCGGCAGCGTAAAATTCATGACAAGGGCGTCTTGCACATTGAGAATGACGTCTGGTTTGATGATGGTCTTGAATCCGACATTTGACACTTGAATGCGGTACGGCCCTGGCGGAAGGTTGGGCACAACGTAGATCCCCTCTCCGTTCGTCTTGGTCGTGTACTGAACCCCGGTAGCATCATTGACGACCACAACTTGGGCGCCCGCTATTGCCGAGCCTGAGGGATCAAGGATAATTCCATTGATGGTCGCGTTGGGGGATTGTGCGATCACTGGGGCAACGCACAGAAGGCTCACGATAAGGAGGAGGACGACTTCACGCACGGTGACTCTCCTGTTGTAAACGGATTTGGACACACATACTTGGCTTACGCAGGAGATTCCGAAGCTTGTGCCATTCCCTGGGCATGGGAGAACCATCGCGATTTTTCCGGATGCATGAAGAAAACCTGCCCTATGGGTGGTTCGGGTCAACTTTCAAGTAGGCAAAAAGAAGTTGCTTGCCGCTTGGCTTGTGGCTTCCGCCATTTGGTTCGACCGTTACAAAGACGGCATCGATCTGTTCCAACTTCTTCGGATCGTCAAATTTCACTACCCATCGCTTCTTGGCCGCGTTGTCCTGATAGAAGACGCCAAGGCTTGTAGCCTGTTGTCTGTCAAGACCGTGGCTGCCCCACGCCTGAAACGCGCTGGCACTCTTGAGCCCAGCTTGTTGGTCGAGATCATACGCGTAGAAGATCAGAGACTTTCCCTTGGTGTAGAAGACCCGGCCGTATGGCTTTTGCGTCTGTCCGTCTCGCGCAACGTCATACACCTCCGCAATATAAAGGTCCCGGGCACCCATCAGTTCGCGGATGTCACGGTCGTGGGCAAGTAACTCCTGCTGTTTGCCAAGATCCAGTTCCCGATCGTGAAGCTGACCATGAAGATCTTTGATCTGAGCATCCAGACTGTCCACCAGCAACTGTTCTTGTGTGCGCTGTTTCTGCAAAGAATCGAGCTCCGCCTGAGTCTTCTGCAAGGAAGCCTGAACAGTTTCAAGCTGGTGCGAAAGATTGCTTTGTTCTTGCGCCACTAGCTGCTTTTCAGTCTCGTTGTCGTCGAGAGACTGTTTCAAATTAACCTGGCTGTTCTTTGCTTCGTTGAGTGTGGAAGATTGGTCCGCGATCTGGCGCCGCAACTCAGCAATCATTTGGTCCCGAGCCGCGAGCTGCATTTTCAAGGCTTCACGTTCATGGCCTGCATCGCTGATCGTTTGCTCGAGTGCATCGACTCTCTTATCGACAGTGCTGGACGGCACGCGAACAACCTCTTGGCCCTTTTGCTTGCCCACTTGGAACGAGTAAATGCCCAATGCAACTGTGAGCACGATAGCGGCAGCGAGGGGCATCCATACGTAATTCCAATTCACCCGCATGTAGCGGTTGTTGTTTCGAGACGGAGAACTCACTCCGCTGCTCCGGTCTTTTGGTTCTCGACCTGTATGTGCTGTTTTCATTGGGCCAACCGTTCCGGCCGGCATCGGGCTGGTGGCTTCGGTTAACATCGCGCCCGGCTCCAAAGAATCATCCGCGGACAACGCAGAATGAAGCAGTGGCATACCGATATCAGCGGCCGCTTCGAATTCTTTCAGAGCTCGCTGGCAATCAGGACAGTCCGCGAGGTGTACTTGGAGGTTTTTCTGTTCCTCCTCGGTGAGATCGCCCGAGGTCGAGACGGCACAAAGCTCCAGGAATCTGTCATGTGGTCCCATTTCCGACCACCTTTCGCCTTCTCGCTTGACTTTCTCTATTTTCCATTCTGTCGGTTTGCAGGCACATTGTTCCCAAACATCTGCCTGCGCAACCTATCCAGGCCACGGTAGTAATGGTGCCTCACATTTTCCAGCGGTTGCCCAACCTTTCGGCTAATTTCCGCAAACGTATAGCCGTCGAAGAAATGTAAACGGAGGGTCTCACGCTGGTCCTCCGACAGCGCCTTGAGCACCTTGTCCAGACCATTACGCCCAAAAACTGCCTCCGCGGAATAATCGCTCTCTGCGGTCGGTGTTCCGACCATGTGATCAGTGTTGCTTTCAATCTCCACTCGCGCATAGAACTGCCGGCTAGTGAGGTGCCGGCGCCGCTCAATCGATCTTTGGTAAGCCATCTGGATAATCCAGGAGCGCGCAGAGCTCTTCGAGCTGTCAAAGATTGCACATTTGCGCTGGATGAAGAGGAACAAGTCTTGGACCAGATCTTCTGCTTCGGAGGCGTCTCTCAGGATGCGTGCTGCCACGCTGCGAACGACTCGCGAATATCGCTGAAATAAAAGACCCAAGGCATCTTGTTCGCCACCCTGAAGCCTCGTAAGAAGGATTTCGTCGGTTAGGGAGCTAGCAGACGAGTTCGCGTTTTCCTCTGCGCCGCAGTTCAATGCGAGAGGCAGCGGGGCCAACCGAGCCGTGAAAAAGGTATTCACGGCTTTTGCCTTGCAACGAGATTGTCAGGGCTTTTCTTGACGGACGGCCGGATCTTGTATTGCAGCAATCGCTCAGTTGAACCAGCTGTCTTGAGCTGCTCGAATGCCCACTCCAAAATCAGTTCTGTGATGTTGCCGAGCTTGCGCCTCTCTCGGGCAGCAAACTCCTCAAGCTCAGTTCTCAGAGCTTGCCGGACCCGCAGGCTGATTTGTGCTTTCCATTCACCCATTCCGCGTTCTCTTGCTTACGCTGCGAAAAATCCATCAGCAATCAAAAGGGTGTAAATCAACGATTTATTCTATGGGTCCACGAAAACCATCGGATGTCCACAGTGTGGACACGGCTTTGCTTGGAGTAGGGAATGCGTCTGTAGGTGTTGAGGGAACCTGCTTAGTTTGCGCTCTCCCTTTGTTTTTCCATGGCGGTTCGCCAGTACCAAAAGCGAAATTCATCGGCACGTTCGCGCGCTGCCATCACCTCGGCAAAATCGGCGTTCAGTCCTGCACGGATTTCTTCGAGACGGATGGCGTACGCTCTGAGTTCTCGCTGCGTCCGAATGGAATGTAGCTCCAGACGCTGCAGAACACGAATCAAGCGGTCCATGTTCAGATTCCAGCGGCAAATGTCAGTAAAGGAATCGGCTTTGTTCATTTCCGCACCATTTCTGCTGTCGGGCAGCTCTTCGGGTTTCTTGGTCCAATAACCGCTTCCGAAGAATGTTCAAAGTGTTGGTCGGACACACCAATAGCAGAGCGGCTTGGAGTCCCGCGCGGCAAGAGACAAATATTCGCCCCGTTTTCAGCTAAGGAGGGGGTTCCGTGACCGGCTCAGGTGGGATAAGAGCCGGGGAATTGGGACGCGGAGAAAGTTGCGCCCAGACTGAGAAATGGATAACTTCTTCTGCAGCCATCGTTGCACCTCAGACGTGCGATTATGGTCAGGGGCGCGTTTGGTGTTACCGCACCGGCGCGTCCCGCTAGTACTTCTTCTTATCCTTAACTCTTTTCATCCTCTTGTTGCCCTTGAGATCATTCCTTTTGCCTTGACCCTTACCAAAGTCTTTTTGTTTATATTCCCTAACCGCTTGGATCTCTTTCTTCGTCCATAGGCGAACCCGAACACCTCCCACCAACTGCACCGGAGGCACATAAAACTTTTTTGCCTGTATCCACCGATACATAGTGTCCGAGCTAATCTGCACAAGCTCCAGTACCTGGACCGTGGAATATTTCTTCTCTTCAATCATCGAATAGACCTACACGATATGTCAAGCACAAAATGGTACCGGGCAGGACGCCCAACAAGCGCCCTGCCCGGTTCGCCGAGAAGAATATCCCAGTTCCGGGTCAATTCTAAGAGCTTTTGAGCAATTAGCCTCAGCCGATCCGAAGTGTCTGCTTTTTGCCCTGTCATGCCCCATAAGAGGAGGCAAGAACGGCCAAACAGAAGTCTTCAGAATTAAAAGTCTTCGCAGCAAAACCCACCGTTACCGTCGCTGCCAGTTCTGTAAAGCAAGATTTAGGACCCAAGAAAGACCAGTCCGTTGGGAAGGCGTGGACCGCAAATGGCCTGGGACGGCCCCGAACCGAAGGGGCTGGGGCAGTCATAGGGCGCCGGCCCTTCGAGGAAATTGCGAAGTGGAATCGTGCGGAGTGGACTTCAAACAGGCCGGAGCGAAGCGACATGTTGATCACATCGTGCCAGCAAGGCTTATTCGCAAGCTGAGAGCAGGGAATCCAGACCGCCGCGAAAATCTGCAATGCATCTGCGGATCATGTGACGGATGCAAGCTACAGGCAGATCACAGGCTATGTATGGGAGACCGACTCGGCTACCTTGAGATTCTGCGGGTCAATCATTTTGATATGGCAAGGGCTGAGCGGGCACTCGCGTTGTACAGTCTGTAGTTGTGTGCACTCGCGGTGTAACACGCAGAAGTGTGGATTTAGGACGCTCGAAACTATCGCTTCCCAAGCTTCAGACGTGGGTTCGATTCCCATCGCCCGCTCCAGTCATCTTGGTTCCCTGTAACAAGTTAGCGATTGGTCGCAGCGGCAAAAGGCGGCAATAAGAAATAAACCGAGCCTCTTGGGTGGCACCTTTTGGCTCTAGCAAGACGGGAAATCAATCCCGATTGAACGAGCGCAATGGATTTCATGACCGTTGCAACGAGACGCACTTCTACGAATGGCCGACAATTGAGCCAAGTGGTGGGAACTAATCTACAGGTATGTCCAGGTCTTTACCGCCGCAATGTTGCGCGTAACCACGTCCGGTTCTGTCCCGAAGGTCTTTCCGCTACAACGGTGTTTCAGACCGTTGCATCCTTTGAAGGCTATGACGATTTCGGCTGTCGTCGGCTTTTCGCGTATACGCTCAACCGTGGTCGGTCGTCGTTCCGTCTTCAGAATCTTCGTGGATTTGAGGATTCTCATGCGGAAAGGCTTGTGCACTGGCATGTATACCTCTACATCGTTATTTGGTCGACGTTTATTCTCTAGGAAGTTTTCCCGACTTTATGAATTCAAGTATCTTTTTGTCTATCGCACCTTTCTTAATTGCCTCGTCTAGGAGCAGCGTCTCGATTGCTTGTCCCTCGTCAATCAGAAACTTCTTACCCTCGTTTTTCACTGCGACATCTTTTTTGTAAATCTCGATCTGGAATGGTAACGCTGGAACGCGGCTTTCATTGCTGACGATGATGCCGGAATATCCAAGCTGCGAGGGAATGACTGTAGTCCCCTCAAACCTTTCGTTGGTTTTCGCCTTATCGAGCAGTGCCTTCAGCTGCTTCAAGGCATCGCTATCATCCAGTACATAAGAGGGGTTCTGGCGTCCCGAATAAACCAAAACCGTCACCGTCAAGCCCCTAGTTTTCGCCGTTTCCTGAGCCTGACCCCAAGCAGCGTTTCGGGAGACGAGAGTGAACAAGACCATGAATACAGCAAGGTCAACAAGGCTTCCGAATCTTTTTGAACTCATTTTTTTAACCTCCCTCATGGCACTCGTGCTCAATTAATCTGGGCATGGCCTTGTCCCTGCCCGGAATCGGAGCAGGTACAGAAATATCCACAGAAATCAGTGTAAATGCCCCGGTTGGCCGTTTCAGGATTGGATATGAGGTTGCCTGAGTTGTCCACATTTGTCGCCTGCGTTCCACCGGGCTTGTGCGACCACATGCCGTCGAAGCCCAGCCGATACCAGTGGAAATCAATTCCAGGCGCCACAACAAGAGCGATCTTGTCCTTCTTGCAAGGGCACCCCGCTGATGCCGAGGAAGGCTTAAGGCCATCAGCTTCTGCTGCCTGATGAACGGAACTACAGGTCAAGCTGGAGTACATTGCGCCCGCATACCTTCCGGGCTGAGCAAAGCTGTCCGTTCTCTTGTTATTCGCGTAATTGTAGCAATTATTATTAAATTGAATTTGCCCGCCATCGTTCCAGAAAACGGCAGGGAAATGATAGGCATCCTTGTAGGGTGGGATACCGCAGGACATGGCATGGGAGCAATCTTTATGGGAGCAGCCTGGAATGATCAGAACGACGAAAAACAACAAGAGGGTATATGCTAGTCGAGTAAGTCTGTTCACAAATCCCTCCATGAATCTCAGCCCCGCCCCATCCCGGCACCTTTCGCGGGATGAACAGTGGGGCTGCTTTTTCGCTACCTTCTACAGGTAGTGATGGTACGTCCGGATTCGTTTCATCGGTGGCAAAACGGCGCGCGCGGACCAATTAGACAATTCGAAATTGGAGCGTCTGCAAGACCGGCATGCCCCCCGCGGCCGCCGCAGCCTCAAAGGGCTGGCTGACGTCAATGACCTTGGTGGCGTAATCGGTTTGAGAAATATCAATCAGCCATCCGCCCGAGGCCAGCAGAAGGCTGTTCAGGTTGACCAGGCCGAGCGTGATGATGAGAATGATGAGCCAGAGCAAAAAAAGCAGAAGGCTCAGCCACGAGGGCAACCAGACGCGCATGCAAGCGTCAAAGTTGTTGACGCCATTCAGTTTTGGATACGCATGGTTGCCAAAGCCAGTTCGCGGGTCGTCCGGACCGACAGCAGGATTGCCTCCGAGGCATCCGTAGAATGGGTTATTGCATTTTCCTCGGCCGATGGGCAGCACGTAGTTCAGATATCCAAAAGGCTGGTGAAAATAATAGTCCAGCCCCGCGCCTATGACTTTGGCCATCAGCGCGTTCGAGGCAGCGCAGTCATAGCAATTGACGATCAGGAAGTCCCTGTATTGCTCGGAAGTGCCGCCGCAAAACAAGGGATTGGCTGGAGCGTTGCCAAGCAAGACATAGTCAATCCAATTGGTCAGGTCAAACGAATCTCCGGTGAGAGCAAAGCCGTAGCGGTCCACGCCGTTCACGATGTCGTAACGGAGAGCATGATTCAAATGGATGTCTTTCGTTCGTACTTTCCGCGGCCGATGGCGCATCCACGCTCCCCGAAGCGATGACGCAGCACTGATCCAGCAGGTCGGTCCAGGGATTGCGCTTGTCTGCGAATACTTGTGTCCATGGCGACGGCGGGACGGCCAGAACGACATAGATACGATGGGAGGTGGTGGCCAGATGATGCCACTTCGAACCTCCCTTCGCGCGATATCGCCAGTTCCAGGTGATATCCATGCGAGATATTCCCGGGAAGTTCCTATGCGCTAGAGGAATGTCCACCGCCTGGTCTGTGACTCCGCCGCTAAATACGACCTGCACGGGGTCCAGCTTTCCCAATACCCCTCCGCCGCTAGCCTTGACCTCATAGGTGACATTCGCGGCGGCGGGAATCGTCAAGTGGACGCGGATGGTCACGTTGTTTCCCGTGGTTTCGAGTTTGGCAAACGCAGCGCACGATTCCGCCGGCGTCCTGGGTATGGACGAGTCGTATTCCGGGATGGGGACTTCAAAGTCCTTGTTCCGACGGATATTCAGGGCCGACGTGGACGGTGACAATGGATCGTGATCGAAAGTGATCGTGCTCAGCTGCAGGGTCATCTTGCCGCGTCCTCCTTAGATAACGTCCAGGTTCAGCCGGTCGCGTTTCGGGAGAATTCCAGCATCAGACCAATACAGCGTTATTTCTTGACGACCCTTCTGAGTTCCCGCCCGGTAATACCAGGATTGCGCCCGGCCGGCCTCTCGGTTGACCGAGCCGCTTGCAGAGAGAAAGAAGAATTTGAACGCGCCTTCAGACAACGTCCCGAGTGGCAGCTTGCCGGTGGAAGGAACTCTTGGGATCTCACCTTGGCGTTTCTTGAGTTCGGTGAACAATTCGTGCGCTGTGTCGGAATACCTGTCTGTGGTCTTGCGGGTCCTCAACGCAGTATCGACTTCTCGCCCCAATAAAACCGGCGTCTGCGCTCCATCGTGCGCGCGAATTCCCACGAGCGCGTTGTTTCGCACAAACGCCAAGATATCCGGATCCCCTTTGCCGGACCAAGGCCAGGCGACGCCGAAGTCTCCGAACTCATGCGCCACCATCGTGCTGACAACGCTCACCAGTGGAACCGCGCGTTCGAACGATCCTGCGAACCGGAAGAGAAGCGCCAGGGCGTCGTGGAACCCGTTCCAGCAAACCGCAAGCGTCACGTTCAGGCTGGTGTGCGGCTTGCTGGCGTTTTGCAGATGGATTTGTCTCACAAGAGCGAGAGGATTCTCCCGAAGGAACACACTTTCATGAACGGCTTTGAAATCTTTCGTCGAAGAAAGGGATGCCGGGTCAAGGACGTAATTCTCGCCCAGGAGCGGACGCTCCTGTTTCAGTAGTTCGTCGTAGCCGAGGCGTGTGAAGAGTTCTTTCATTGGCATGCAGTCTCACCCATTCAAAGCAGGGAAGAATTGGATCCAGCCACCGATTTCGCTAGCGAGGGGGGCATGGGAAAGTCGCTGTATTGCCGGGATTGTCCGGCCTGGGCTAGATGTAAGTCAAGTCGCACTTTGCGTATAACTGCTTTTGGTTTCATGGCGTTGGTATCGCTATCCCCTTGTAGTATTTGGCCGATTTTTCAGGCTAAGTTCAGCGCCCGGTTCAGCGCAATCTCACGTGCGCCAAACGGTCAAGCTGAGAAAGAAGAACGCTCCCGAAAGCTGCCGAATACGAAAACTGTGATAGCCGGCGTTGAGAGTACACGGGTGCGGCTGGATGATGGGTCCATTGAAGGGCAGCGGTCCGAAGTTGAACGAATCGATCAGGCACTCGACCATTGCGGGACCGCCATCGCTCTGCAACTGTGCGTTGCAAACATAGGTGCCGTCCTGCGGTGCGAGGAAGAAGCAATTGACGCGGCCGGTCTTTGTTTGAGGCGAACCCCAGAACGTGTAGCCGTCGGCGCTGAACCAGGCGAGGCACCGGCTTAGGCAGCGTTGCATGTCGGTGACAAAGTCGAAATGGTCTGAGTCCCAAATATCAAGATACGCGGCCGTGCCTGTTTTCCCGCAAACGGCAAAAGACGCAACCGGCGCCCAAAACTGGGGAGCCGCGAGGTTTGGCACCCTTTTGACAATTGGGGCCGCCCCGGGCGTAGCCCTCAAAGACCGGGCGACGGCAGCCGCCTTGACCGGCAGTTTGACGCGGGTGGCTTTCGGGACAGGCCGACCGGCGCGCGGCGGACGCGGAACTCCTTTGTTGGACCTACCGAGGGTTAGCTGAAACTTTCGTCCTGGTTTCATAAGGTTCTCCCGTCTGTGATCTGAGCTGTTCTTTTGTCGGGCATCGCCTCATTGGGGGTTCATGGCGAAATCGCGCAAGAACATTTCTACGAGCTAGGCCTCTTCGCGCGAGGCGCCGAGGAGCCGGAACGCGGCTAGTTCGGCTGCCAAAAATTAATCAGGCAATTTGCGGGCGGCAGCGCGGAGGTGTCGTACACCCAGTCGTTCTGCCGTCCGCAGGCGCTGACCGTCGATGGGCGTCCCATCGGTGGCGTTCGCCCGCAGTGCGCGCCGAAAGTCGGGTTCCCTTGGTATCCGGCAGCGCTGGTTGTCGCGTTGAACCATGCTGACACCACTGGCGCACCGAAGCGCAGCGCGACCGCGTACGGCCCCGTCACATCATCGTCGATCCACATGATCGTTCGATAGCCCACGACGGTATGCAGCCCCTGAAAAACATTGAACCATGGAGTCCACCAGGGACGGCTGTCCGACGGGCATGGCGCGTCCATCGCCGAGGGCACGACTTCGCAGGAATGCAGGACCCAATAATCCAGGGATCCGTGATTCGCCGCGCCGTACCCCTCGGAAGCAGGAATCGCAGTGATGTCCACTAGATCGCAGCAATTCCGCAGGGTCGAAAACAGCCACCAGTCTCCGTGTACTCGTTGTCCGCTATGTTCACACTATTGATGAAAATCGCCTCGTTGGTATTGAACTCGAACGGTTCCGCCCAGAAGTACTGCTTGTTGGTAAAGAAGAAATTCCCAAAAAACGTATCCAGGCCGCCCATGAATTCATTGGCGTTTGCTACCCAGTTGGGATCGTCGTTCCGTACCACATACCGTCCCACGGTTGGATCATCCGGCCTTTTCCGGGATGGCGTGCCCTTCTTCGGCATGGCCGGCGGCGCCCCCGGAGGCGCGGTGAGGGAAGGCACAGGCTCGAGCGCTTTTCCGATGGGCACGTAGCCGATCACAAAATCATCATCAACGTGGTTCCTTTTGTCATCCTTGTCCTCTATGCGTTCGTGAATCCGGGCGGTGAAGCGGTATGCCGGCTGTAGATATTGCCGATTGCCGTCGTAATATGCGATGTCTATGTTCAAGACTTCGACCTCGGCCCTTTTTGCAGCGGGGCGCAATTGTGTAAGGATTGCCTCAGCCACCTCGCTCTTGTTACGGGTCTCGCGCACCTCTCCGCTCACTGCGCCAGTCTTCCATCGCCGCACAAAGCCTTGGACGGATCCGTCATTCCCGACGGCCACGGTTGCGCGAGAGCCGGGCCCGTACACGAAATAGTTGTTCACACTCCGCCGCAGGGGCACGTACGCGAGATAAATCTCACTGTTCCCGGATCTCACGGATCCTCCGGCTTCCCCTTTTTCCGCGCTCTCGCCATACAGTGGGCGCGCCTTCTCAACGCTGAATTGTGTGGCGTCCTTTTGCACAATGTCCTGCCGGCTGAAAACCTCGCGGGCAACGCCCTCCGCGCGTTCGCTCAGCCGCCCTTCCTCTTCTGCGGATGCGCCCTTCTGCGCCAGAGACGGAAAAATCTCCGCATCGCCTGTGCGCAGGTTCACGTAAGTGGCCAGGTGCCCTCCGCTCAGCGCTCCCACAAATTCCTCGGGAAACTTCCCTTCCTTGCCCGCAATCTCGGGGATTTGCGAAAGGGGAACCAGCTTCTCCGCCTTCGGGTCCATGTGGCGCAGCGTTTCCTGTATGAATTCGGTTGGAGGCTTTTGAGCTGTTAGGCGCAGCACCGGCAAAGACGGTGGTGGCGTAGGAATCTGCCCCTGCGACAACTGAATCTTCGCCTGGGCGGCCGCGCCTTGCTCCGTCGGTTTTTCTTGGGACCATGCCGGAGCGCACAGGATTGCCAACAATGCGCCTGGAAACAGGGGTCGGTATGTACGACGAGAGGACAAAAAGGTCATGGTTACCTCCGCTTTCGGCTAGCGTGGTGTTCTGCCGTGCGCCCGAAGAAGGGAGGGGACGCCTTACGCAGAACCTCTCACACCTTACTAGTGATCTAGTGCGCCTCGTCATTATTTCGTGTCAGACAATTTTGCGAATCACAGCGCGATAGGCAGCCAGGTTGCGGAAGACTCCTGGCCAGCGCCCGATTAACGCGGCCGGTTCAGGGGTCGGGGGACTTGCCTGAAGTTTACTCGCACGCGTCTGGAAAGTTAAGGTCTTTGTCGGATGTTGAACGTATGTCACAGTATGTCCACTACCACCATGAAGACCGCACGCACCTTTGCGTAGCGAAGCAAACGTCGGCCGGCAGAACTCCCTCTGCTGCTTCCGGTCGGATAGTGTCTCACCCACGACTTAGAGGGCTGCACCATCGTTACGATCGAGCCTCCTAATTGATTCAACGTTGCGCAGCGCAAGCAAGGCCGCGACATTTCATCCTTTTATATATACATATATATGGGTTGCCGCCAGAGGGATCTGGGCGGTCCGCGCGGAGGATTCTTCAAGTCTCCCGTTGTGATCTAAATGTTCGAATTTCGCAGACGCAAGAACGGAATCAAACTATTTCTGGCACAGATGAGATTTTGGCGAGGAACAGGTGACTCTGGCGCATGATGGCGCTATCGATAGAACCATGGTGCCCGCTGGGCGTGCCCACAATTCACGATAATCGCAAAGAGAGTTTAAATCCCGTCGGGCCGCTCAGAAGTAGGGAATTAGTCGTCTGCACCCCTACGTGAAGCCGAGCCTTATTGAAGTTTTTTGAACACACTCTCGGGATGGACAGAAATCGTGGCCGACTGGGCCGTGACAGTGTGGGATTCTAACCAATGACGGGGCAGCGTTCTAACCAGCGTCGACTAGGGTTTCGCGCACAGCGATTTGCCGTAGCAACCAGACAAACCGAATCTTCTCCTTCCCGGAACGAAGCGGTTGCTCCCACGATGCACGCTCGAGGTCCCCTTTGATTTTGGTGGACGAGATGGGATTCGAACCCACGACCTCCTCATTGCGAACGGGGAATCACTAAAGCTAAGACGCGTCGCCACAATCAGTTAGCTTTTTTGAAAGGGCAGTGAATTGCCCAACTCGCCCAACCGACCGACCAGAGGATTTCCTCTGATACAAACGGGCTGACCAACTTCTATGCGTCAACTGCGTCCCCCGTCAGTTCGATTCGGACGAACGGGCATGGGCGCTAGAGCTCAACGGTTGACTTGCACTCGAAGCGGTCGCATCACGCTGGGAAGAGAAGGGAATCGGAATGTTCAAAACTTCCCAAGCCTCGAACGTGGGTTCGATTCCCATCGCCCGCTCCATATCTCACGATGATTCAACTGGCCTTACACGGCTAACCTACCCGAAAATAGGGCAAAAACGAATCGTTTTGGACCCCACTTGGACCCTCGCAGTGAGGTGACCCCCTAAGATGGCACAGTTTTTTTGGACACAGCTTCCGCTTTCGTAAAAGCGTGCGCAACCAGATTCGTGGCTTGTCGAAAACGCACGCAGATTTAACCTACGGAACCGTCTTGGATTTGTCGTTGCGCTAGCGCGGCGGCAGGCTGACTTGCGGCACTCCGTCACCCGGTCGATGGAGCTGAGCCGGCTGGAAAACCTGCTCGACGACAGCCGTCTGGCGAAGGAAGATGTCTTCTACCGTCCGCCTCGCACGGAGAGAGAGAGAGAGAGAGAGAATGGATCAGGGCGAATCGGACGGAGGACGCGGTACATTGGAATCTGCTGTCGGACATGAAGCCAGAACACCTTTCATATGACTGCTAAGCAAGTGAAGAAACGCCTCATGTCGCCGTGGGGCGAGTTTCTCGCCAAACTCGATGGCATGCTGACAGAACCGCCCGAACTGCGTTGCATCGGTGGATTCGTCCTTGTTCATTTCTACGGTTTGCCGCGCACCACGGGCGACATTGACTACTTTAGGGCCGTTCCTTGATTCGTATGTCATTGGCGGGGGTATGGTTCTTCGGCGGTCACTATAAATCTATACGGGTAGCGCACGGAGCCGAGAACTGCTCAAATTCCAGCAATAGGAGAGGCTCGCGGAGTTCGCGCGAAGCTGGAACCCGCTGAGCGGGGGATGTTTTCGGCCCAGGAGCCGGCTAAGCGCTGCGGTGGGTCGGACCAGGAGAGAAAGGCTTGGGAGAATGTTTGAAGTGGCGGAAACTAAAAAAGCGCTCGTCGCAGTCTTGGCAGCGGTACGGACTCCTAAAGAAGACGCAATGAAGGAGGAACTCCAGAGCACTGCGTCTTATGGATCTGTAGACAGACGTGCCGCCACAATTGGGACAAACATGAGATCCTTCGACGAGTCCCATAACAGCTTCTCCTACTCCGCCCGGAACAGAATTATACATCAAGAGCCTGCAATAGGAGAAAGAAGGAAGTTGAACAAATTGAAGCCTTTGAGGCTGTATCCAGATTTTAAATTACTACGCAATGAATGTTCTCGACCTATGAATTCTTCCGATGTAAACTGATCCCCTCCGAAGTGACTAACCGCAAGAAGGGTGGTCATTAGCGTTGTGTTCAAAAGAATCAAAGCGTGGTGGAAGGAGCTTTGGCGACCGAGATGTGAATGGTGTCGCATCCCGATCGAAAAAGGTCAGCGTACTTGTGAATCTCCGGAATGCATCAGCTTACATCAAACGTCGCAGATGTCTCCGTGAGTGACCCGCACCGGTTAGGGAAGATTCAAGGTCAGACCAAGAATCGGAATCACATCTGCAGTTTCCTGTTCCGATCGATTGCAAATTGACGCATCGAGTACTCAAGCTCTATTGATGCTCAAAACCATCCCGAAAGTTCCGGCTGTCAGCAACCGCTGGAATTATGCGTAAATGCATCCATGGTAAGAAGGTGGAGAACTCGAAAATGAGGGATGGACGACCTCTGGCAGTTGACTTTAACTCTGGATGCAGGTGAAGCTAGACCATCACAAGGGTGCATTTTCAAAGAAGAGAGGCGCATCGTGTTCTGGTGGGGCTTGATAGCATTTACAGTCGCTCTTTCTTTCCTATTGTTTTGGCTGTTCCGCTGGACTTCCAAGGACCCAGGTGTCACCCGCGAGATCGAGAAGGATCGTTTCCGTGCTGAGCAAGATTGGAGAGCTTTACGGCGCTCTGGCAAAAGCGATTGAAATTCCCCTAGCAACAGCAAATAGGTCTCTAAATTCGAATCTTCAGACAGTCTTCCTAGAGGATCGAGTGAATGCTGCCTTCGGCCAGTCCTGCGATAAGTTGTCGCCAAGAAAAACACCCTCGCACTCGGACGCCATGCCAAAATGTATTCGGGCGTTTCATCCAAGCGACTGCTACTGGAGATGAAATGCGTTGCCCAAAATCTTCAGCATCTTGGAGACGCTGTCGGTAAATGCTCATTCTTTCTGCGTTCGAGGTCTTTTTCACGTGGGGCATCATCGCTATCACCCTCATCGGGATAGGGTCCATCGTTCTCGGGGTATTTAGCGAAGAGAACTCTCTCATCGACACGTTCTGGATGGGACTCGCGGTTTCTGTGGCGCTTCTTGAGATTTGGAGCTTCGTATTCCCCATCACGTTTTCGACTACGCTCTTCCTCTCCTGCGTTGGCATTCTTGGCCTATTTCTAAACCGTTCCTCAGTGGGGAGCGGCCTTCGCGCCGTGTGGCCAGGCTCTCGCTGGGTGCCCTTTATCGGTATTGCCTTTACATTCTTTCTTGCTCTCCGGTCCTGCGGTCCCTGCGAGTACTACGACACTGGGCTGTACGGTGCCCCGGTGATCCGTTGGATGCAAACGTACCCTGTGGTTCCTGGCCTTGCGAACCTTCATGGAAGATTCGGCTTCAACAGCTCCGTTTTGCTTTGTATTGCTGCACTTGGGCAAGGCGTTTGGAAGGATCTAGGCTTTCACCTGTTCACCGGCTTCATGCTCTCTGCAATGTGGGCAACTCTATTACCTGCCTGTGTTCGCGTCGTCCGCAGGGCAGTAGCCTCTCCGGCCGACTGGTTTTACGCCATCCTCGCAGTCCCTACTTTCTTCTGGACCGCGCGTTCCCGCATCGTTGGCACGCAAACCGATGAGCCCGCCACCGTTGTCTGCCTCGTTGCGACAGGGATTCTGCTTGAACACCTCTGTCGAGAAGAGAGAGCCCAGCATAAAACTCACGCGCCCCGGCTCGTTCTAGCGACAGCTCTATTTTCCTTGGCCGTAGCATTCAAGGTTTCCACCATTGTGTTTGCTCTGCTCGCGTGGTGCCTAGCCTTTCGCGGCTTATCGTTGCTAGGCTGGTCTACTAGTCAACGCAACAAATACTTATTTGGCGCCCTCGTTCTCTCTGCTCTGATCGTGGTTCCTTGGTGCGCTCGCGGCATCATCTCGAGCGGTTATCCCTTCTATCCAGCTACCGTTTTGGCATTCCCTGTGGCTTGGAAGGTGCCTCTCTCCGTCGCCAGATGGTACGCCATCGGCGTTCAATCTTGGGGACGCATCCCCGACGTCCCCTTTCGTGACACGCAAGGTTTTCACTGGCTTAGCGAATGGTTCAATCATGCCATTCGAAACCGATCATCGTTCCAATTGCCGCTGGCAATCTCCCTTGCCGGTCTGGTAGGGGGACTGACATCTCGCCTGCGCGGGAAACGTCATCTAGCACGTCCATGGCTTTCGCTCCTGTTTCCCTCCCTTGTCAGCATCATTTTTTGGTTCGGAGCTTCTCCTGATCTCCGATTCGCTCAGTTCGCCATTTGGACCACCGCCGCGACGCTGGGTGCTTGGGGCATTGTGTCCTTGGATCTCCAACTCCACCGCCCGGGCTCTAACGTAGCTTTAGTTGCTCTTGTGCTGTCCTCAGTCTGGTGTCTCATCTCTGTTGGCTGGAAGGAGCCGGTCGTATCCCTGCGAGGTGTGCAACGACCGCCTCCTCTCCCCAAGTCCGCTGTCGTCCTTAGACATACTCTCTCAGGCCTTGCGGTCTATGTGCCCGCCGAAGGCGACCAGTGCTGGGACGCGCCCTTGCCCTGCACTCCCTACTTCGACGAATCACTTCGCCTTCGCAATCCCTCATCCCTCCGATGGGGCTTCATCTCCGATGGGCGTGCTGGTGAAATTCAAAATTTCTGATCGCCCATTTCAAGTCGGTCGACGCGGTAATCATCATGACGCCAGGACACTCCACCGCGTAGTCTCCGAAGCCACACTCCTATTGAGGATCCATTCGAAATCCCAAGTGCGCTTTACAGTTTTTTCGAAGTGTAATGCGATAATCAAGATGGAAAGGACTAAGGACCAATGCGAATACGCCGCTTAGCATCGGCCGTGATCCAAGCAGCCAAGAATGAGCCAGCAGTGCGAGTGGCAATCGCACGTAGCGAAAAGCCGGGCTCCAGTCCAAAGGACTGGTTTGCGGGAATTAGCGACGAAACCTGGTTCTGGATGAATACAATGGGTCGAA
>Ga0207079_1043_pt1 | contig 23972 bp, 17 predicted proteins | sample Alteio_BWMinHeat_61_FD_153525 | JGI IMG/M metagenome (GOLD analysis project Ga0207079, IMG submission 153525) | Enriched cells from forest soil in Barre Woods Harvard Forest LTER site, Petersham, Massachusetts, United States -... | ecosystem: Environmental > Terrestrial > Soil > Temperate forest >...
GGCTCAGGTCATCGAACTCGTAGTGATGCTCTCTGAGGAACTGTTTCCGGGGAACGAACAAGCCACCTCTAAAGCTCCGTAAATGCGGTCGCCGATACTGAGAAACGACTACCAGGCGTCAGGTTATCGTTCGATTTCAATGTCAACGGTCTGGTTAGGGTCCGGGGCGGGGCGGCGGTTGCGTGGCTCGTCGGCATAATCGGCCATTTCCAGGCGCAGATTGCCGGCGTTTGTCGAATAGGTCAGGCCGGTTTCGAAGTCGACGATTCCTGCGCGGATGAGCTTCTCAATTTCGCCATCGAAATGTTGCATGCCTTCGGTGCTGCCGTCGCGCATGGCGTCCAACAGCGACTTGCCATCGCTCTCGCCTTTTTCGATGTATTCGCGAGTGCGCATGGTGGATTTCAGGATTTCCACCGCAGCGATGCGGCCTTTTTTGTCTTTCTTTGGAAGAAGGCGCTGCGAAACGATGTAGCGGAACGCTTTCGAAAGTCGCGTGCGGATGGCCTGCTGGTCCGTCATTGGGAAAACGCCCACGATGCGTTCCACGGTCTTGGACGCATCAATCGTATGCAACGTGGACATGACCAAGTGTCCGGTCTCGGAGGCCTCCAGGGCGATCTCAATGGTCTCCCGGTCGCGCATTTCTCCGACGAGGATGACCTTCGGCGCCTGGCGCAACGCCGCCCGCAGAGCCAATGCAAAGGTTGGCGTGTCAGAATGAAGCTCGCGCTGGTGGATGGTAGCCTTCTTGTGCCGGTGCAGGAATTCGATAGGATCCTCGATCGTTAATATGTGAAAGGCTTTGCTCTCGTTCATCTTGTCGAGGATGGCCGCGAGGGTCGAGGATTTTCCGGAGCCCGTCGGGCCGGTTACCAGCACGATTCCATTCCGCAGGTCCACGATCTCCGCTAATGTCGGCGGCAGATTCAGGTCCTCAAATCCCGGGATTTTGTCAGGGACCACGCGCATTACGATGGCGCAACTCCCGCGTTGCTTGAAGATGTTCACGCGAAAGCGGCCGACTCCGGAAATCCCATAGGACAGGTCGGCGGAGCCATCCTGTTCCAACTTCTGGCGGGGCGTCTCGTTTTTACCCATGATGTCGCCGGCAATGGAAGCGGTGTCTTGGGAGGTCAGGGACTCCAGGCCTTTGTACTTCAGCTCGACGAGCTGGCCGCTCACTTCGACCTGCGGCGCGCGGCCGGGCGAAAAAATCAAATCGCTGACGTGTGGGCTGGACTTCAGCATGGCGGCGACGAGCTGCGCAGTGTGAATGTTTCGTTGCGCGGCGGGCGGGGCAGCTGGCGCGGGCGTTTCCGTCTGCGAGGGCGCAACCTGCGGGGGCATTGTCTGGACCGGAGTACTCATGAATTGTGATCATCCTTTCGGGGCCCAAGGAAAAAGGGCAGGTGATCTGCAGAGCCGCCGGGTTGCTAATCACGACGACATTTCCATTGTAGGAGAGCGGAGGGTTTTGGCGCAGAGAGGAGTCCGACGGCATTTCGTGTACGCAAACTGTCCGGAAGGACAGGTTTGCCTGAGAGCAGTACGGCTGCTGTCCAATGGGCCGGTGACGGTCTATCGGCCTTGGTTTAAAACGAGAGCGATTTCGCCGTCCGCTGGATTGAGCTCAGCGTGGAGAAAGCTGAGATCCGCGATGATCCAGTCCGCGCCCGCTTCTGCAAGCTCTGCATCATTGGACGTTGTGCGCACGGCAATCACGCGCGCTCGGGCGGCTTTGCCGGCGCGAACTCCTGAGGGAGCGTCTTCGATTACGATGCAGTTTGCGGGTGGCACTTGCAGAGTTTCCGCACCCATCAAGTAAGGATCGGGATTCGGTTTGCCACGTTTCACGTCGTTAAAGGTGACGAAGTGCTGGGGAATGGGAAGGCCAGCCGCGCGCAATCGCACTTCCGCGAGGCGCCGAGTCGCGGAGGTCACGATCGCATAGCGGTTCGTCGGAAGCGTGCGCAGCATCTCCGCGGCGCCGGGCATGGCCACGACGTCTTCCACATCTTCCAATTCGCGCCGCTCCACTTCGCGATCTTCCGCATGATGATCCCCATGAGGCAGGAGTTCCCGGATGGTGGCGATGCTGGGCCGGCCATGCGCCTGCTTGACCACAGCATCGGGTTCGAATCCATGCTCGCGCGCCCAACCGCTCCAGACGCGCGCTACCGCCGGAGTGGAATCCACCAGCACTCCGTCCATATCGAAGAGCACGCCGAGGCAGGGAAGAGAAATCATGATTCATGATAAGTAGAAAGTAGCCCATCGCGAAAGCAAAGTGCCTGGCAACTTGACTTAGTCCAGTAACTTAGTCTAGTATTAGGGAATGAAGAAAGTGAATACGCACGAGGCCAAAACACAATTTTCGCGGCTGCTGCGGCAAGTGGCCGCCGGAGAGGAAATCACCATCGCGAATCGCGGGGTGCCTGTGGCGCGGCTGGTTCCCGTGCCCCCGGAGAAAACCCGGCGCGTTCTGGGAATTTTTCGCGGGCAATTCACGGTCCCTGATGATTTTGACGCGCCTCTGCCCGACGACTTGCTTGATCTGTTCGAAGGACGAAAGCCGAAGCGCTCCAAGAAATCCAAGAAGAAGGCATGAGGTATCTGCTCGACACGAGTGTGTTCCTCTGGGTCCTCACCGGCCAAGACAAGCTCAACCCGCGGGCGCAAGAGATTCTGACGTCCGCATCGTCGGAGTTACACTTCTCGGCGGTCGGCACATGGGAAATCGCCATCAAGTTTGCGTTAGGCGCGCTGCGGCTTCCGAAGCCGCCTAGGGAGTTCGTTCTCCACGCGCTACGGTACTGGCCCATGCAGGCACTCACAATTACTCACGAGCACACTTTGCGTGCGGGCGAACTGCCGTTGCATCATCGGGACCCATTCGATCGAATGCTGATTGCCCAGGCCCTCGTGGAAGGAATGGTTTTGCTGACAGCCGATCGTGCATTCGAAAATTACAAGGTAGAGTTGATTCTTTGCGGGAAGTAAGAAGTGGGGTGGGAGACGGGGATTGAACCCGCGACATTCGGTGCCACAGACCGACGCTCTACCAGCTGAGCTACTCCCACCGCCGAGGAACGCCTTCAGTTTACGCTAATTCGCTCACTCAGAAAAGTAGCTCCAGGCGTTTCAACTAGAACACGCTCACCAGCTTCCTGAAGGACTGCGGTTCGAGTCTTGTTATTCTGGGATTGTCCACAATGGTGACAACCACAGTATCGGAACCTACGCCGGTTTCGGCGGAGGCGGCTCCCTCCAGCCTGTCCAAATTTTTCGACTCGTATTTTTCACGTTTGTTTGCCGGTTCACCGACTCCCTGGGACCTGAAGACGCTCGGCGGCCTTGCGGCGTTGATTGTCCTTTGGGGCGCGTGGATGCACGGCACATGGGGCGGGTGGGGGCAACTCACCACGGATTGTGGACGCGAAATGTACGTGCCGAGCGTTCTTTTGGAAGGCAAGACACTGTATCGAGACGTCTGGTATCCCTACGGGCCGCTGGCCCCCTATCTGAACAGTTTTCTATTCAGCAAGTTTGGCGTGAACTTGAGCGTGCTCTACTGGGCCGGGTCGCTCAGCGCGCTGGGCTGCGCGATCTTTCTCTTTCACGCGGGAATGCGGCTCTCGGCGGGACTGGCGGGCTGGACGGCGGGAGCGGCGCTCTTGTTCCAGGCATTTCATCCCAGCTATTTTTCATTTCCGTTGCCATACAGCTACGCCGCTGTGTACGGGTATTTGGTCTCCTGTGCATTCCTCTGGCTGGTGATTCATGCGGCGACGACGGGAAACCGCGCCTGGATTTTCGCTGCAGGAACCGCTGCAGCCACAGCGCTGCTGATGAAACTGGAATATGGGATGGCCTGCTGGATCACGCTGTTGGTCTTAGTCGCAGCTCGAAGTGTACAGCGACGATCCTGGAAATCCGCGGTGAGGGATATCGCCGTCTGCCTTCCTGGCGTGGCGATGTGCGGTCTGGTTATCGCCTGGATGATTTCTCTGCGCGGGGCGGAATTCCTGACGCAGGAAAACCTCATGAGTTGGCCCGGCTCATTTTTCATGCGGACGTACGGAAAATTCTGGCTGGCGCAGACGGGATTCGAGATCACCGGTCCCATCCTCGCCGAAGCCGCGGAGCGATTGCTGGTGTTTCTGGCGCTCGTGCAGGGGCTGCAAATGTTTCTGAGCAGCAAGCGGCTGGGCCGGCGCACGATGCTCTTCCGCGGGGGACTCTTTGTTCTGGCTCTGGGCTACACCTTTGTATCCCTGACGTGGTTCGAACAGTTGTGCGCGGTCTTTTTCCCGCAAGATATGGTCTTTTATATAAGCGTGGCCGCGCTGGCGGCGTGGTGGCATTTCTTGCGGCGGCCGGAATCGGAGAGGGCGCTGACGGTTGCGCTCCTGCTGAGCTTTTCCACCTTGCTGGCATTTCGAATCATGTTCAAGCTTTTACCGGTAGATTTCCCCGTGTTCTATGATGGCCCGGCCATTCTTTGTTTCCTGCTGCTGATGCGTTCGCTGATCCCGCCTTCCGGGCATTCGAAACGATTCGTCCAACTGGCGGAAGTGCTGCTCTGTCTTGCGTGCCTGGCGGCACCCGCCCTGCATTCGCGGGCCGTCCTGGAAGCCATGCCGCGTCCGGCGTGGCTCACCACGGAACGCGGGAGCATCCGCGTGCCCAAACAGACCGCAGAAAACTACTGGGCGGCGATTCAATTCGTGAGGGAGAAGCATGCACTTGGTGAAGCGGTTCTTTCCGTCCCGGAAGACACCAGCCTGTATTTCTTGTCGGGAATTGACTGTCCCACGCGAGTCTATGCGTTCACACCGGGCGTCCTCGCTCCCGGTAAAATGACGGACGAATTGATCCAGCAGATCGAGCAAAAAAAAGTCCGCTACCTGATTTGGTCCAACCGCCTCTTTCCAGAGTACAATGTGCTTCGATTTGGCGTGGATTTTGATCAGACATTAGGAAACTACCTGTTTTCTCATTACCGCCGCGTTGCGCCCGTCACCCCGGCCAGTCCACACTATTGGGAGTGGAACGCGTACATTTGGGAGCGCATACCGGATCGAGAGGCACGATGAAACGCGCAGTCATTACTGGAATCACGGGGCAGGATGGCTCTTACTTAGCGGAGCTGCTGCTTTCGAAAGGGTACGAAGTGCACGGGATCATCCGCCGCGCCAGCACGTTCAATACCTCGAGGATTGATCACATCTATCAGGATCCCAATCATGCTGGCACGAAGCTTTTTTTGCATCATGGGGATCTATCCAGCACGGAGTGGATCCTGAATTTGATTTACTCGCTTGCGCCCGACGAGCTTTATCATCTTGCGGCGCAGAGCCACGTGAAGGTCAGCTTCGATATTCCCGAGTATACAGGTGATATCACCGGCCTCGGCACAATGCGGCTGCTCGAAGCGATACGGCGCAGCGGCGCGAAGACGCGATTCTACCAGGCGTCGAGTTCGGAAATGTTTGGCTCCGCTCCTCCGCCGCAAAGCGAAGCTACGGAGTTTCAGCCGCGAAGCCCGTATGCCGCGGCGAAGGTTTACGCGCACTGGATGACACGCATTTACCGCGAAGGCTATCACCTCTACGCCGCCAACGGCATCCTGTTCAATCATGAGAGCCCGCGGCGCGGCGAAACATTTGTCACGCGCAAGATTACCCGCGGCGTTGCCGCGATCCTTGCCGGCCGGGAAGATTCTCTCTATCTGGGCAACCTGGATTCCCGGCGCGACTGGGGTTATGCGCCCGAGTACGTCGAAGCGATTTGGCACATCCTGCAGCAGGATGCGGCGGATGACTTCGTCATTGGAACGGGCGAAACACATTCGGTCCGCGAATTTGTCGAAGCGGCGTTCGCGTATGCGGGCTTGGATTGGAAAAAGCACGTCAAGATTTCTGAACGATACTTGCGCCCCTTGGAAGTGGATGTTCTGATCGCGGATCCCAGCAAGGCGCGTGCGAAGCTTGGCTGGCAATCGCAAATCGGATTCCACGATCTGGTCGCGATCATGGTGGATGCCGACGTGGAAGCGGCCGGCCTCAAGCCACGCGGGGACGGCAAGGCCGTGCTCGAACAAAAAATCGGGCATTGGAATCGCTGGCAGAATTCCGTTACGAGCATGGTGCAAGCCGTCAGCGGCCGGGCTTCGCAGCACTAGAGGACCAAGATGAGTTTTTGGGTCACCAGACGTGTGGTGGTGAGCGGAGGCCACGGCTTCCTCGGATCGTTCGTGGTGGAGAAGCTGCGCTCGGCCGGCTGCCGGGAAATTACCGTTCCGCGCAGCGCGCAGTACGACCTCCGCGAAAAGTCGGAGGCGCTGCGGCTGTTCAAGGATGCGCGACCGGATGTCTTCATCCATTTGGCGGCGGTCGTCGGAGGGATCGGTGCCAACCGCACCAATCCGGGGCGGTTCTTCTATAAAAACGCCGCGATGGGCCTGAACGCCATCGAAGCAGCGCGTATCGCTGGAATTGAAAAATTCGTTTGCGCGGGAACCATTTGTTCGTACCCAAAGTTCACACCGGTGCCGTTCCGCGAAGAAAACTTCTGGAACGGCTATCCGGAAGAGACCAATGCGCCTTACGGTTTGGCGAAGAAAATGCTCCTGGTGCAGTTGCAGGCGTACCGCCAGCAATACGGGATGAATGGCATTTACCTGACGCCCGTGAACCTTTACGGCCCCCGCGATAATTTCGACCTGGAAACATCTCACGTCATCCCCGCGCTGATTCGCAAGTGCTGGGAAGCGAAGCAAGAACACGCCCCGGAGGTGCTGGCTTGGGGAACTGGAAGCGCCACGCGCGAGTTCCTCTACGTCGAGGACGCCGCGGAAGCTATCGTCCTTGCCGCGGAAAAATATAACAAGCCCGATCTGGTGAATCTCGGCTCAGGAGAAGAAATCAGCATTCGGGACTTGCTGGAACAAATCCGGTTGCTGGTCGGCTACGAGGGCGCGATTCGCTGGGATGCCACCAAGCCCGACGGCCAGCCGCGCCGCTGCTTGGATACCTCTCGCGCGGTTGCAGAATTTGGCTGGCGGGCGAAAACGTCTTTGCGCGACGGAATGCGAGAGACGATTCGATGGTTCGAGAGCAACGCAAAACTGGCGGTGCGCGCTTGAGACCCGTCTTGCCATTGCGGTTTGCGAACTCGCCGTTCGACGACGGAATTGAGGCCGGCCATCGCTACGACCGTTGAGACGCCGCCCGCGTCGTCATCTCAAGAAGAGGAAAAGAAAAGCAGGGATATGGCCTCGTCCGACGCTCCTGGTTGGAAGAAGTATGTCAACGCGTTCCTCGCGGCGGAGCTGTCCACTCTCACCCGCTACTACGACCGCTTGATTCAGTGGCTGCCGCGCGAGGATGACAGCGGCATGCTGCTTGCCGCGATGGATGCCCCGATCAAAGAGACCGTTGGAAGAGACGAACCGTTCCCCGACCTCAGCAGCGAGAACGAACAGCGGACGGCGATTCTCGTGAACGGCGCGTTCAACCACGATTTCGATATTCAAGGCCTGTTGGTGCAGTTGAAATCGAAGCTGTCGCGCACCTCGCGTGTCGTCGCCGTCCTTTACAACCCGTATCTGCGCTGCCTTTATACTCTCGCGAATCGCTTCGGTGTCCGCAAAGGGGAATTGCCAAGCACTTTTCTGACGCGCGTGGATCTCCAAAACATCGTCAAAGTGTCGGGCTACGAGATTGTTCGCCTTCGCCTGGCCGTCTATTTCCCATGGAAATGGCTGGGGCTCGGCGATGTCATTAATCGAGTTTTGCCATTGATAGCGTTGGTGCGCTGGTTCAGCTTGACTTCAATTGTGGTCCTGCGCCCGCTTGCCCCAGCGTCGCGGCCTGGAATCTCCTGCGTCATTCCCGCGCGCAACGAACGCGGCAATATCGAAAATGCCGTGAAGCGTTTTCCGGACCTGGGCTGCGACACGGAAATCATTTTTGTGGAAGGGCACTCGAACGACGGAACCTGGGAAGAGATTCAGCGCGTGGCCGCGCTCTACGGAGGCCGGTTTCGAATTCAGGCGCTGCAGCAAACGGGCAAAGGCAAAGCCGACGCGGTGAGACTTGGCTTCGCTCACGCCACGCAGCCACTGCTGGTGATCCTCGATGCCGACTTGACCATGCCTCCCGAAATGCTCGGGCGGTTCTACGAAGCCTATTGCCAGGGCTACGGCGATTTCATCAACGGTTCGCGGCTGGTTTATCCCATGGAAGGCGAAGCCATGCAGTTTCTGAACCGGCTGGGAAATGTCTTTTTCGCCAAGATGCTGAGCGCGATTCTCGATGTGCGCATCGGCGATTCGCTCTGCGGCACGAAATTGATCACGCGCTACGACTATCAGCGCATGGAAGCGTGGCGCCGCGACTTCGGCGATTTCGATCCGTTCGGCGATTTCGAACTGCTTTTTCCCGCTGCCGTTCTGGGATTGGGGATCGTGGACATTCCCATCCGCTATCTGGCGCGCACCTACGGCGAGACCAACATCCAGCGTTTCCGGCACGGCTTGTTGCTGCTGAAGATGACCTGGATCGGCCTTATCCGCATCAAGATGCGCGTGACAAAGAGCAGGCAGGTTCCGTGAAGCGCAGCGCTGGATTGCAATCGAACAGATTCAACAATCCTGAGAGTGAATGGGAGCATTGAGCGTATGACTAGTTCTTCGCCCTTGCCAGCCGGCCGCGCGAGCCTGGTGGTGACCACCATTTTCGAGCCGACCGTATTGCGACAATACCACGCCAATTTCCAGCGGCACGGCCATTTGCAGCGGGTCGAAATTATTCTGATTCCCGATCGAAAGACGCCACCTTCGGCCTGGCGAGTTTGCGAGGAATTGACCGCCAAAGGTTTGCGCTGCCTTTGCCCGACTCTCGAAGAGCAAGAGAAATATTTGAAGCGAATCGGCCTCGATCCAGCGATGATCCTCTATGATTCTGACAACCGGAGAAACGTTGGATACTTGATGGCGCTGGAGTCCGGCTCCGATTTTCTCATTTCCATTGACGACGATAATTACTGTCTCGATTCCAACGACTATTTTGCCGAGCACGCCATCGTGACTGCCAAATCGGGCGAACACAAGGTGGCGGACTCTGCCACGGGCTTTCTGAATATCTGCGCGATGCTGGATTGGACCGCGCCAATCAAGCCGTACCCGCGGGGTTTCCCATACTCCGCGCGGCACAAAGAGGAAGATTGGCAAATCAAAAATGGCAAAGCAGACGTTCACATCAATGCGGGACTGTGGCTGCTCGATCCGGATGTGGATGCCATCACCTGGTTGGTAGCATCGCCGCAAGTAAAGGCGTTTTCCGGAGATTCGCTGGTCCTAGGGCGAAATTCCTGGTCGCCCGTCAATACGCAGAATACGGCGCTCCGGCGCGACGTGATTCCTTCGTATTACTTCATTCGCATGGGGTATCCCATCTCGGGCACGACCATTGACCGCTATGGCGACATTTTCTCGGGTTATTTTGCCCAGGCTTGTTCCAAGCATCTTGGCGGTGCGGTGCGGTTTGGCACGCCCATCGTGGACCACAAACGAAATTCGCATAGTTACATGAAGGATGCGGGACGCGAATGGGCGTGCATCGTGCTCTTAGAAGATATTTTGCCGTGGTTGCACGACGTCAAGCTCGAAGGAAATTCCTATCTCGATTCGTATCGCTCGCTTAGCTTTCTTCTGGAAGATGCGGTCGAGCACTTTCAGGGAACGATTTGGACGGACTCCGCCCGCGGATATTTTCACCAGGTGGCGTTTCACATGAGGTCCTGGCTGAGCGGGTGCCGGACGATTCTTGGTTGCCGATGAGGCCCACCGTGCAAAATCAATCGCATATGAAAATTAGCGCGCTCGTGGCCGTCTATTCCGAGACGGATTTGCTGATCGCCACTCTCAATCGTTTGAGGGCCGCACTCGGCCCGTTACTTTGGGAGTTTTTGATCATCGCCTCGCCGAAATCAAGTCCCGAGTGCTTGGAACTTTGTCACAAGCTCGCGCAAACCGATCCGCTGGTAAAGACTTATATTCAGTCGGACAATCCTGGAATCGGCTGGGCCTATCGCGAGCTGATTCCCCATATGACCGGCACTCATGGACTGATTCTTTCGAGCGATCTCGAAACAAACCCCGAAGATGCGGCACTCATGGCCCAGGCAGCGCAACAAACTGGAGCTGACATTGTTTGCGCCAGCCGCTGGCTTCGCGATGGAAGCTTCACAGGTTACGATCCGTTCAAGCTGGTCCTGAACTACGGCTACAACCTCATATTTCGAACTCTCTACGGGATCAACATTCATGACATTACGTTCGGGTACCGCCTCATGAAGGCGGAGGTGTTGCGAGGCGTGAACTGGGAATACGGACGCCACGAATTTTGCGCGGAGATGCTCCTGAAACCGGTGCGCCTCGGGTATATCGCCACGGAGGTCCCAACCAAGTGGGTGAAGCGCCCGGAAGGCGAATCCAAGAACACCTTTATGCGGAATTTCAAGTTCGCTTCAGCGGCTTGGAAAATCCGTTTTGCGCCAAAAGAAACGTTTCGGGCGAGAACCGAATAAGAAGTTGCAGAGCGCGATGTTTTTGGCCGCGAGCTAAGCGACTTCAATTTTCTTGAGAGGCCGCGGCGCTTGCTGGGGCGTGAGGGAAGGCGGCCATATCCTGAAGAAATGCCTTCGCCTGTTCCAGCAGGATTGGCAGAATCATCGCAAAGAGCGTGAAAGTCGCCAAATCTTCCAGCGGGGTCCCCTGATAAAGTCCCAACGCAACTGAATTCTCCGCGGTGAGCACGGAAGCGATGTAAACGATTCCCCATTTTCGATGCTTTGCGTTTCGAACGAGTTCGCACGCCAGGGGAAGAGTGGGAACGAGGAGAATCAGCCGGTAGTTGTAATTCGAACCGACGGCAAACGTAAAAGCGTAGGTTCCTCCGAAAATCAGGAACAGTTCTCCGAACCTTGAATTGCGAATCGCTTCGTCGACGCTCGGCCGCGCCACCCAGGCGATTGCAAGAATTACCACGCAAGCCACCAAAGAAATCGCGAGAAGAGCTCCACTCACGTATTCCGCCTGCGCTTTCAATGTAAACACGCCAAACGCCAAGGTTGTGGAGACCGGTGCGGCACGGCGGATGGCAGCGAGTTCGCGCCACTTCCAACTCCACAGCGCGGCGGCCGCGAGTGTGGCGGCAATGGAGACGCGGTTCTCTTTCAGAGGGCGTCGGATCACGTCAACCATCTGTGCGGCGATGGGGTAAACCTTGAGCACCGTCGCCGCAAGGAATAGTCCTGACTTCAGAAATCGATTGGTTGCAATACAGCCGAGAAAAAGGAGGAAGAAAATAAACAGGTCGATGTTTCCGCGCTCCAGCGCGAGAAGGGGCGCCACGGAAAGCGCCGCAATCACCAGGAGTATCGCCCCCAGGCCGCTCTCGAGCTTCAAGATTAGCCAGGAAACGCAGAGCAAATACAGAACGCAAAAGGTGATTCCAAGAAATACGGTGTGGGAGTCGCGGATTCCAAGCCAGGAAAAAAGATGCACCCAGATTCGCGGATAAGGCATAGATCTGTGCCAGGGGTCGGAGGGATTGTCCAGGAGCGGGTCGCCTCCCTGTTGCAGCACCTTTACTCCGCCAGTGATCGCGCGAAGATCCATGAAAGGCGGCCGCATGGACGGCACCGCAAATGCCTCCCACGTTGTAACCCAATCGGAAGCCAAAGCAGTGTAGAAGATCAATAGCGGAGCCAGCCACAAGCATGCCAGGGCCAGCATCCTGGTTCCGCGAACCATGAGTCTTCCTCTCCAGCGGTTTTAAACAATCACGTCTGATAATCCACGCACGTAAACTAAAGTATGTCGCAATTGGCAGCACCGCTGCGTGCCGCCGCCGCTTCAATTTCCTAATGGTTACAAGCAGGATGGGAACAGCAGAGTTCTATCCAGCGGAATTTGCAGGTTGCTTCGGCGGCGTGGAAAACTTGCCTCGCAGCAAGAGTAACAGTTCGGACGGGAGGCCGGCACAATTCGGCGTGATCCTGGGCCCCCGAGGACATCCGCCCGCAAATGCACGGAAGTCGGCGAGAAGAGATTCGCTCGTTCGTCAGACGACTCCCCCCAGCAAGCAATACGACTGCGCCGAAAGCGCCACTACATCCGATGATGAGCCACGAGACACAGATCAGTTACTCCTCTCCTGCCCGTTGCAAGCTGGAAACTTTCTCTCCACCGTGCATCTCGACTCTCCGCCGGCCTTGTTAGACTTATTCACGGGACACGCGTCCCCGCGCATGAGCCCCCATCAAACGGATCGGCACCATTTCGAGCGCCAGATCGTTTACGCGCGCCCAATCTTCATTTTACTGGCGCTGCTCGCTCTTCTGGAGCAACCTCCTTCGCTTGCCGCGCGCCGCTCCGCTTCATTTCTTGTCGCTTATTTGTTGGCAGCGCTGCTCGTCACGCAAGTGGAACGGCTTCTGCGCAGCCGCAGGTGGCATCTCCCGCTCGTCTGCGATCTCCTTGCTCTTGGCTTCTTCATGTACGTCAGCCCTTCCACTGTTCCCGTGTGGTTTCCGTACATGTTCCTTTGCTACGCCGCCGGAATTCGCTGGGGCCTGAACGCCACGCTCCCTCTTGCCGGCGCGCTTTCCCTCGTTCTCGTTCTGCTCACGGCCGGCAAAGGCGAACTGGACTGGATGCGCGTTGTTTCCTGGCTTGGTCTCACCACGGGCACGTTCGCCGGTGGCGCTGGCCTTGCATTTCTCGGCGATCTCAACCGCCACTTCGCAGCCGAGATCGATTTTCTATCCCGCATCAGCGCCACCATGCAAGTGGATCAAGGCCTCGCCGAATCTCTCCGCCTGTTCCTTGAGGAACTCGCCACCACCTTCAAGGCTGAGGAAGCTCTCCTTCTCTATCGTGACACCGATCTCGAGCGCATCTTCCTGTGGCGCTTGAAAGTCGGCGATAGCGAGCGCCTCGTCCCAGAAAGCATGCCGCTCTCCCGAACCGATGGCTTCCTACTTGATGACATGGATGCGACCCTCTGCTGGAACTCGCTCACTGGCCCCGGCTCCGGCTTTGGCTGGGACCGCCGTGACGGCCGCAAAATCAAGAATCTGCCGCGGCTCCCCGGCCCGGCGCAACAAGAGTTCAAGATCCGGTCCTTAATGACGGTGGCCTTTGAGCAAGGAGGCCAGGCCACCGGCCGCCTGTTTGTTCTCAATGGCCGTAACTCCTTCCATAAAAAGGACTTAGCCTGGCTCGAAGACATCGCTTCCCACATTGCTCCCGCCCTCGAGAACATCTTTCTTTTGAGGCACTTACGCGCCCGCGCCATCGAAGCCGAGCGCAGCCGCATCGCCCGCGACCTCCACGACGGCATTCTCCAGACCCTCCTCAGCATCGAAATCCAGCTTGACGTCCTCCGTCGCCGCGTTCCCACGGCTCCGGAGCAGGCCGTCACCAGCCTCACCAACCTCCAGCAAACCGTCCGGAACGAAGGTGCTGAGCTCCGCCAGACGGTCACCGACCTACGCCCCCTCCGCGTGCAGAGTGCCGACCTCGTGGACCTCATGCGCGGTTTCGCCGAGCGCTACCGCAACGAATCCACTGTGGCCCTCGATCTCCTCATTGATTCCACTCAACTTCGCGCTCCCGACCGCGTCTGCCGCGAGATTTTCCAGATTTACCGTGAAGCACTCAACAACATAAAAAAGCATGCCAAGGCTTCCCATGTCGTGGTAAAACTGTCGCAGGACGATAGCCGCCTAGTACTCGTAGTCGACGATAATGGCGAGGGGTTTAGTTTTGCCGGGAAGTTCACCGGCGATGAGTTGGATCGTCTGCGGCTGGGTCCCATTTCCATCAAGGAGCGCGCGCGAACCGTGGGCGGGGTTTTGACTGTCGAGTCAAACCCAGGGCATGGAGCGCGTTTAACGATTGAAGTTCCGCTGGGTTAAGGGTTTGTACTTACAAACCCTTATGATGATCGGTTAACGGGTTTCAGGGTTTGTCTTACAAACCCTGACATAAATATGGCTAAGACAGCGAAACAGCAGATACGGGTACTACTAGCCGACGACCACGCGATCTTTCGCGATGGCCTCCGCAAGCTTCTCGATTCCGACGAAGACATCACCATTGTCGGCGAAGCGCAGAACGGCGCGGAGTGCATCAAGCTTCTTGCCAAGCTCAAGCCCGATATTCTTCTCCTCGATCTCCGCATGCCCGATAAAGACGGCCTCGCCGTCCTCGAGGAAGTCAATTTCGATACGCTGCCCACGCGCGTTGTTGTTCTCACCGCCGCTGAAGACGATCGCGACGTGGTTCGCGCCATGCGCCTCGGTGCTCGCGGCGTGGTCTTGAAGCAGTCCGCCACCGATCTTCTCGTGAAGAGTATTCATCGCGTGCACGCCGGCGAAATCTGGCTCGACAATCGCATGACCGCCGAAGTCATGAAGGCGTTTTCGAAGTCCAGCGAATCCGGCCCGCGCCGCGAAAAGCCCCTGCTCAGCGACCGCGAAAAAGAAATCGTCCAGCTCGTCGCCCAGGGCTTCCGCAACAAAGAGATCGGCGAAAAACTTTTCATCTCCGAACAAACCGTCAAGAACCACCTCCACAACATCTTCGACAAACTCGGCGTCTCCGACCGCCTCGAACTCGCGTTGTATGCGATACATCATCGTCTGATTGACCAGTCATAAATCTGACGTGTTGCACCCTCGGTGTAACCGCGGCGCGATTCATCACAGGCTGATTGCCCAGTCGTAGCACAGCTCCACCCCATCGGGTTCCATTCAACTCGCAACAAATTTGAATTCGTAGCGCATTTTTCGCTTGACACCATTTCGGCACAGGCGTAAATAGTTCGCCAACGTAACTCTCCCTCAATTGGCGATGCGTGCTCTTTGCGCACGGGAATACTCGCTAACCAATTGAAACGTAGTTGAATCGCGGCCGGCCCCAGACCCGGCGAAGGTAGATGTGTGCCCGAACATTCTGTCTCGCGGGAGGTAACACCGAAATGAAAGTACTCGCCGTTCTAATCGCTCTCCTCTTTTCTTTTCCAAATCTTTCCGCAGCCCAGCAGGCCGCCGCCCCCGCGCCAGCCAGCTCCACTCAGGCCACAACTCTTCTGACGGAAGCCGTCGCCGCACTGGCAGGCAGGGTTGCTCTCACCGATGTCACCCTCTCCGGCCCGGCGCACCGTATCGCCGGCTCCGACGATGAATCCGGCACCAGTGTCATGAAGGCTCTGGCCACGGGTGAAGTGCGTGTGGACCTTGTCTTTCCCTCTGGGCCCCGCAGCGAAGTCGTTTCGCTCTCAAACAAATGTCTGGCGGGCAGTTGGAGCGGCCCCGACGGCGTTGCTCACCCCAGCTCTAACCACAATCTGATGACCGACTCATCCTGGTTTTTCCCCGCCTTCACCGTCAGTCGAATAATGACCCCAAGAAAGTACGTCCTGTCCTACGTCGGCCATGAAACGCAAAACGGCCAGGCGGTCGAACACGTCACGGCATATCAGCCTTCGACTGTTCCACTCCCCGCAGGCGTAGCGACCTTCAGCCACTTAACACAAATGGATCTGTTCCTGGATTCAAGCACGCTGCTGCCTGTGACCCTCGCGTTCAACATCCATCCGGATAACAACGCCAATCTCGACATCCCTGTCCAAATCCTCTTCTCCGACTATCGCCCCGTCAATGGCGCTCAAATCCCGTTCCACGTCCAGAAGTTCATTAACAATAACCTCGCGCTCGACTTGCAATTCACTTCCGCCGTTCTCAACTCCGGCCTTTCTGCCAGTTCGTTCACTGTAGGCGCTGGGCTTTAGCCCAGCTCTGGAGGCGCTCATGTTCCGAATCCTGCTCACATCCCGTCGCTCGTCAGTCTCCATTCTCAGTCTGTCTTTACTTCTTTACTTCCTTGCGTCTCTATTTCCCGCTTCCAGTTCCGCCCAAGTCACCGCCGGCACTCCTCCCTTCGGCTCCTTCGGCGGCGGCCCCGATGTCATCAACCTCGCCAATATAAACGCCCACTGGGCCTTTTCAGTCCTGCACAAGCCTGGTCGCGGCTTGAACTTTACCTATGACCTCGTCTATGACACCTCGGTCTGGTATCCGGTTAACTCGGGCGGCGCCACAACCTGGCAACCGGTCGGAAACTGGGGCTGGAGCAGCACCGCTCAAGCGCTCACGGGAAGTCTGACTGCGTCGGCCACCAACAACACTTGCGAGGTCTGCAATCAGTACGCTTGCTGGTTCCCCGTTGGCCAGACTGTCTTGTCGAATTGGGTTTATCGCGACTCCTGGGGAATTGCGCACTATTTTAGTGGGTCCGTGTACGTTAACAACGGAGTCTGCCCCAGCTACGGCGGTCCCAATTCTACCGCTCTCACATCCTCGTCTGGAGACGGCCTCACCTTAATCATCACAGCGTCAAACAACAACACCAATCAGACCGTAACCATAACCAAGAGCGACGGAACAATTGTGAATGGGGCCTATAGCTCCAGCTCAGGCGGCAACACGGACCGGAACGGAAACCAGATTACGACTGACGGCAGCGGTCATTTCTACGACACGCTGAGCAGCACCACACCAGTGCTCACGGTCGCTGGCAGCGGCACTCCCTCGAGCCCAATGACCTTCACATATACAGCGCCCTCCGGGGCCAACGCCCCATACACCATGAATTACACAAACTACACAGTCGCCACCAATTTTGGCGTGTCCGGAACCCACGAATACAGATCCGCCGCCGCCGTGGCGTTAGTGTCGAGCATCGTCCTGCCGGATGGCTCACAATACGCCTTCCAATATGAAGCAACCCCGGGAACCTGCACCCCGTATTCCGGCACGACCTGCGTCACCGCCCGAGTCAAATCCGTTACCCTTCCCACCGGCGGCACGATCACCTATGCTTACTCCGGCGGCAACAACGGCATCCTGCCCGACGGCAGCACCGCCACTCTCACTCGCACCACCCCCGACGGCACTTGGACGTATGCTCAGGTCAAGGGCACAGGCGCCGCATCTACCACCACAATCACCGATCCAACAACTCCAACGGCTAATCAAACCGTCGTCCAGTTCCAGGGCATCTACGAAACCCAGCGCCAGGTCTACCAGGGGTCGACCTCCGGCACCCTGCTAGAAACCATAAACACCTGCTACAACGTCACCGCTCCCCCTTGCACCGGCACGGCCGTAGGTCTCCCCATAACGGTGCGCTCTGTCACCCCACAGTTTCCCAGCGGCCTGCAGGCCATCTACACCTACAAGTACAATTCCTTTGGACTTCTTACGAACGAGTACGACTACGACTACGGCCCCGCCGGATCTAACCCACTGATTCGCGAGACCGACGTCGCCTTTGCCGCGCTCGGCAACAACATCAATGCCTTCAAGCAAACCGTCACCGTCAAGGACGGTTCCGGCACCATCAAAGCCCAAACAACGTACAACTACGACGAAACGAGTCCCACGTCTACCTCCGGCATTGCCCAGCACACCTCCGTAACCGGCTCGCGCGGCAACCTCACCAGCATCGATTACCCCGTGTCGGGCCTCATTGAGCATTTGACCTATTACGACACCGGCAGCATCAGCACCGACCAAGACGTGAACGGAGCCACAACCACCTACAATTACAGCTCCAATACGGCAAGTTGCCAGATGGCCTTTCCCACTGGGGTGAGCGAACCATTGAGCTTGTCGCAATCCTACGCTTGGAATTGCACCGGCGGGGTCCTGACCTCCATCACGGATGAGAACAGCAAAACGACCTCCACTTCTTACAGCGACGCCTACTTCTGGCGCCCTGCGTCAGTCACCGACCCCCTGAACAACGCAACGGGGTTCTATTATCAGCCGAACCCCACTTATTGCTGTCCATGGGCCGTCGCCGCGACGTTGTCCTTCAACAACGGCAACTCCGTCACCGAAGACTTACAGTACAAAGATGGCCTTGGAAGAACTTATGTAGACCAACATCCGCAGAGCCCCGGTTCATCGACGCTCGATTCGGTGTCCTATACTTTCGACGCAAACGGCAGGCCGTATTCCACGTCGATGCCATGCTCCATAAGCCCCGCGCAAACCTGCTCCACTCCCAAGACAACGCAAACCTACGACGCACTCAATCGCCCGCTTCAGACCACCGATGGAGGCGGGGGAACCGTGAGCTACTCCTACTCTGGCAACGACGTGTTGCTGACCATGGGTCCCGCTCCAACAGGCGAAAACACGAAACAGCGCCAGCTCGAATATGATTCGCTCGGCCGCCTCACGTCGGTCTGCGAAATTACCTCAATCCTTCCCGGGAACGGATCCTGCGCCCAAACCAACGCGAAGACCGGTTATTGGACAAAATATTCGTATGACGCCCTCGGGAACCTTCTGATCGTCACGCAAAATGCGCAAGCTTCGTCCGGAAGTCAGCAGACTCGAACCTACGCGTTCGACGCGATGGGTCGCCTTACCTCGGAAACGAATCCGGAAAACGGCGTAACAACCTACACGTACGACACTATTTCGTCCGGAGCTTGCGCGGGCACCTTCTATCGCGATCTTCTTAAACGCGTGGACGCCATTGGCAACGTGACTTGTTATACGTACGATTTGCTCCATCGCACTCTCGGCCAAACGTACGCGGTCTCCAGCCCCACAGTCGCGACTCCCAACAAATACTTCGTCTACGACACAGCCACGGTGAACTCCACATCTATGCAGAACGCCAAGACCCGTCTGGCCGAGGCGTACACGTGCGTTTCGCCATGCAGCACCAAGATTACCGACTTGGGTTTCAGCTACTCCGCTCGCGGCGAAACCACGGATGTGTACGAATCCACGACTCATTCCGGCGGCTACTACCATTTGACCGCCGCCTACTGGGCAAACGGGGCGCTTAATCAACTCGGGAACAACATTGCGAGCTTACCCGCAGTTACGTACTCGGTTGACGGTGAAGGCCGACCAAGCACAGTATCCGATGGATCTGGCCACGGCCCCGTAACGAGCACCGTTTACAACCTGTACACCACGCCGCCGCAACTCAAAGTCACACTGGGCTCGGGCGATTCCGACGTCTTCAGCTTCGACGCCAGCACCTTCCGCCTAAACAAATATCAATTTAACATCGGCTCTCAATCCGTCGTCGGCACTTTGGGATGGAACGCCAATTGGAGCCTTGGCAGCCTAAACATCACCGACCCCTTCACTTCCGCCAACACGCAAAACTGCAGCTACACGGCCGATGACCTCAGCCGCATCAGCCAGGTCAACTGCGGAACCATCTGGGGCCAGAATTTCACGTATGACCCCTTCGGTAACATCCAGAAAAATAAAATTTCGGGAAGCGGAGCAACATCATTTACTCCCACTTATCAGAGCTCACCTTCGATCACGAACCGCATCTCGCAAATCGGCACGCAAAATCCGACGTATGACGCTAACGGAAATTCTCTCAACGACACTTTTCGCACCTTTACCTGGGACGCCGAAAACCGGCCCGTCACCATCGGTTCCGTCAGCTTGACGTATGACGCCCTCGGCCGCATGGTCGAGCAGGGCGTCAGCGGCGCCAACTCCGAGGTCGTCTACAGCCCGCTCGGTGGTAAACTGGCGCTGATGAACGGTACCACGCTCACCAAGGCTTTCGTGCCCCTAACCGGCGGAGCCACGGCTGTCTACACTGGCAGCGGCCAAGCTTCCTACTATCGTCACACGGATCACCTGGGCAGCTCGCGCTTTGCCTCCACGCCTACGCAAACTCTCTACTCCGACACGGCCTATTCTCCGTTTGGCGAACCCTACGCTGGTTCCGGCGCAATCGACAACTCCTTCACCGTCCAAAACCAGGACACCACCTCCGGACTTTACGACTTCTTATACCGCGAATATGACCCCAACCAGGCACGCTGGACCTCTCCAGACCCTGCCGGCCTCGCCGCCGCTGATTCTTCCAGCCCTCAATCCTGGAACCGCTACGTCTACGTCCTCAACAATCCACTCGCTTTTGTGGATCCGTCCGGACTTGCATGCGTTGACTCTAGCGGAAACATCATAGTGGACGAAGATGGAAACGAAATCTACGAAGACCAAAGTGCTTGTGAATCCTACAGTGGCGGCGGCACGTGGATTGACCCCGCCCCCGGTGAATCCGTAACGGTCTCCGCAAACGGCCCGGACGACAACGGAATCCTCGATGGTATCGGTGGTGCTGGCGGCGGGTTTGGATTTGGCGGCGGAAACAACGGGCCTAAGACACCCTGGTACAAAACATGCACTGCAAAGGCTATAGGCAATGGCCTCTTGCATGTTGGTATTGATGCGATAGGACTGATTCCTGAAGGTGGCCTTGTTTCCAGAGCCGTCGGCAATTTTGCGGGATATCGTGGAATAGTGGCCACTCAGCAAGGGACAAGAGCCATTCAGGCAGGCAAACTAGGGACGGGAATCGGGTCCGCTGGCGGCTTTTCGAATGATACGTCTACTACGGGGTTGGTTTCCACCGGCCTTGGCGTTGCTGGCATTGCGGCTACTCTTGCTAGCGCTACACCTGTTGTCGGGCAAGCCATTTCCGTGGTTTCAATTGGTGTTGACATTTACGGCGCAGGAAAAGAAATCGCAACATGCCACTAGATAACGATCTAAAAGCAGCTAAGCAAATGCGCTTACCCTGGTGGGGCGTGTTGTGTGGGATTATTGGCTCTGTGCTTATCGCTTGGCTGTTCGATCATCTTGGAAGATTTGATCTTGCACGGCCAGCACTGTATAGCATGGCGATGCTTGGCATCGCCATTGCAATAAAGTGGAAACTGAGGGGACATTTGTGGTTTTGGATCACCATGACTGTCATCGTGGCGCTTCATGTCCTGCTGATTTTATTTGTTCCCTGGACCACCAAGTGGGTCCCTGCCATCGTGATTATCCCCATCGGTATCGCGGATTTGTACGCAATGCTCGCAATTCTTTCCGTTGTGGGAAAATTCGTGGAGAGGCCGAATACCTCCGAAAGATGAGCGTCCCTGATCTGGAAGGCTGTCAGGGTGATTAGATGACGGTCTGGTGGCCCAGGCAACGTGCCGACCTGTGCAGGACAGACTCTTAAATATATTGGTGATGAGATGCTCCCCCTCACCCACCTTGCAAAGTCTCAGACTGCCGAGGCAGCTTTGAAGGGTGCCAGCGTCGCGCAGAATGCTCGGGCGTGGGCGTACGCTGCAAACCAAGTGAACACTTACGGTGGGCAAGGTTTGATCTGTCCTAGCTGCTCGTCAGTGTTTAGAAGCATCGCGAGCAAGGCAGAAGTACTGGGAGAGGCTTCTGAGGCCCTCCCCGTCCTTGAAGCAGGATATTACGCTGGAAAATCAATCCCAGGGCGAATGACAGAGGCTCGAAACGGCACGTGCGCTGCCGCGTTTCCTGTTTTTTGAATGAAGCAAACAACTAGAGACAACCTCATCTATTTGGCCGTGGGCCTCACGATCGCAGCATTAGTGACAGCAGATGCCTTTTACGCGGACAGCCGCCGCCGAGAAATGTGGTGGCCGTCAAAATTTGCCTTCCGTGCCGTGACGACGCCAGGTCTCTTGGCCTATTTTGTTGCTAGAGAAATGCGTCGGGAGAAAGCAACTCTTCTTCAGACGCTGGCCTCTGTCTTATTTGCGATACTAATGCAACTAGGAATCTTGTTCAGTTTTCGCCAAGTCGTCGAGGAGCTTCCTGGTATTAGCTACTCGGCCTTAGCGGTTTTCGAAATATTCCTGGTCTTCTTATTGAGTATCAGGGTTGCCTTATATTTTAAAAGAGCAACAAGTAAGCGCTACGACTCCAAACAAAAGTGAAGACCTTAAACAGGGATGGGCGGGACTGATTTGATGACGGCGTCGGCTCCTTCGACCGACTAGACTTGGCAGCTATTCGACGACCAAGGCTCGCGCCGTTAACCCCTCCTCCGCAACCATCCAATCCTCAATCCTCCCCATTCCCTGCAAAACACTTAGCCCCTCGCCACTCCCATGCTATTGTCTCCCGTGTATCCTAGCCCTGAGCTTCGACCGCCCTTTTTCCCCTTTCTCGGAAGGGTTCCAGTCGGGTAGCGTCGAATCCCATCTCCTCCAGCAGCCATTTCTCCCCCGCGTCGCCTCTCTGTGCTGTGTGGCTCCTCAACGTTCCAACGATCCTCGGTCTAATTCCTTCAAAACCTGCCATCCCAGACCGTTACTCTCTCGCCAATGGGCCGTCCCCATAAATCCTTTGTCTGCAACACTCATGAAACCCCCTGCAAGTGTTGCAAACAAAAGACTTACGGCAAAGCTAACTCCTTTAGCTGCAACACTTACAAAAAACAGGGGGTTCAACCGTTCCGCCCGAAGCGCGGGCATCGCCGGGCCACAGATCCTCGGCCGGAGGGCACGTTTTCCACATACGTCCTAGTACATCGGTACCTCGCAGAATTGAATCGATTTTGTGCCTGGAGTCCTATTGTCCCCTGGCCCCCACCCGGATACACTTTCTCTTCGACTAGGAGGATTTCCTTGACTGGCTCAGAACGCCGCACTACCCAGCGCTTTTCCATGCGGCTGCCGCTTACCGTTCGTTGGACTACGGGAGCCGCGGTTGGTGAGACCAGCACCGAGTCCCGGGACGTCAGCTCCCGCGGTGTCTACTTCTTCCTTCAGAAAGATGTGAAGGAAGGCTCGCCCGTTGAGATTCTTTTGACCCTGCCCAACGAGATCACTTTGGCCGGCCCCGTGCGCGTACGCTGCCTCGGCCGCGTGCAGCGCACCGAGTCGCGCGATGAAGGCGCGGTCGGCGTGGTTGCCGCCATCGAGCGCTACGAATTTCTCCGCGGCGACGAGGATAAATAATTTCGAGAAGTTTTAGCTGACGAGTTTCTTGCTCGCTCACTGCGGAGGCGGGCAGGATAAGCCGGGGTGCCTTGGCCCCTCAGCGAAGCTACCCCGGCTCAGTTTTTTTCCCTCGCTGTTTTTCGAATCGCTCGCGCACCCGTTCGAAATCCTCTCCCCAAAATATTTTTTGTCTTCAGCAATTTCTAGCGAACCAGATTCCTGCGACCCACAAATCATGGAGTTCGAAACGGCTGAGCGGGCTTCCGTGAGAGGCCGCACGGACCGTTACCTCTGCGCGTCCTGTCCTATTGGGCAGGCGATTTTCACAGGGGAACTGAGAGAGGATGGGGTCTGCCAGCAACCACCCAGCCAGTGACTTGGGGGAATTCGAAATCGTGTGTGAAGTAGATTTGCGCCATTCTGCCTGAGTGGCACTTCTAAGAATTTGCTCAGACGAATTGAAGTTGGGGGAACGTCCGAAATGGGTCTGGATCTAAAAGAAATCAAGAGTGAAGTTGTCAAAAATAGTGATGTCGCGGAAGAGCTTTCTGCCGCGGAGAATTCCATCGGAATTTCGCTGATCGATTTGGCGGAAATCCTCGATCAGCACAAACTTTGGGTGGAATCGGGCGGTGACTCCGGCACCAAGGCGGACCTTAGCGGAATCAATCTTTCGAAAGCGGACCTTACCGGCGTTAACCTGCAGGGCGCACAGCTGCATCGAACGAACCTGGTCGGCGCGGATCTTTCGATGGCAAATCTGCGCGGTGCAAGCCTGGTGCGCGCGGACATGCGCAACGCAAATTTGCTTGGCACGGAACTTCGCGGCGCAAACTTGATGGGCGCAAACGCGTACGGGGCGGACGGCCTGTGGTTTGGCCGGCTGGGGGGGACGAATCTGTTCGATGCGGTGCTGCCTGAATCGATTTCCGCGGTAGACAGTTCGAAAGCGATCGGCGATGCGACGAAAGTCGCGCGAGGGTTTTACTTTTTAACGGTGGGAGCGAGTCTAATCTGCTGCCTGCTGATTGCCTTCACGACGGATGTGCGGCTGATGTTGAATGCGTCGGCGCTGCCGTT
>Ga0207079_1044_pt1 | contig 23877 bp, 20 predicted proteins | sample Alteio_BWMinHeat_61_FD_153525 | JGI IMG/M metagenome (GOLD analysis project Ga0207079, IMG submission 153525) | Enriched cells from forest soil in Barre Woods Harvard Forest LTER site, Petersham, Massachusetts, United States -... | ecosystem: Environmental > Terrestrial > Soil > Temperate forest >...
CCACACGGCGAGCGAGCAGAACGCGAGCAGAACGTCGACGCTCCAGGGCGCGTAAGCCCAATAGATCGCGGCTTGCAAGCCGGTGACAAGATACGTGGCGGGAAGAAAGAGGCCGGCATGCTTGGCAACCTGCGGAAGATCTGCGAGCGGCACCGTGGCTCCGGACAAGAAGATCAAGGGGAACCAAATGAGCTGGTTGATCACCTGCGTTTCCTGCATGGTGTTGGTGACGCTGGCGACGACCAGACCCATGGACGCAAACGAAACCGTCCCGAGGGTGATGAGCAGAAACGCGGAAACGAGGTTGCCGAAACTTGGCACGTGAAAGATGAAGCGCGCGAACAGAAGTTCGACCAACACCGTGGGCATGGTGAGCAGGTAATTGGCGACGACACTGGAGGCCAGCATGTCGCTGGGGGTCACCGGCGTCACATGAAAGCGACGTAAGATTCCTTGCTCGCGGAACGTGACCAGAGCGGCGCTAAGACCCCAGAAGCTGCCCATCACCGTGAGTGCCAGAACGGGGCCCAAGAGATATCGAACCCCCCAGGGATTTCCTTTGGCGAAGACTCCGGCATAGAGGAAGAAAAATCCAAAAGGCATGATCACGCTGAAGAATAGAAACATTTTGTTGCGCAGCGTGAGCTGAATGCGCATGCGGGTGAGTGCGACGAAGTTTTTCAATCGCGCAACCTCCTTCCGGTCATCTCGATAAAAACATCTTCGAGAGAGGGCGAAGCAATTTCCAAGCTGATCAGTTCGTTGCCCTGCGTTTCGAGATATTTCACCAGTGAAACGATGGCTTGCGGCGGGCGTTTCGAATGAATCACATACGCACCGTCGACCACGCGGGCCTCGGCCACGCCGTCGAGTTTCTTCAGTGCGCCGTCCGTCTCCGGTTTCGAGAGACGGACTTCGATGCGCGTGGCGCCGCCGGAATGCGCTTTCAATTCACGGGGCGTGCCCAGGGCGATCACCTTTCCATGATCCACAATAGCGACGCGGTCGCACAGCTTTTCGGCTTCCTCGATATAGTGCGTGGTCATCAGGATCGTTTTTCTCTCGCGCTTCAGTTCCTCGATGATGTCGTAGATTTCGCGCCGTACCTGGGGATCGAGACCCGCGGTGGGTTCGTCAAAAAATAAAACTTTGGGATCGTTGACCAGCGCCATTGCCAGGGCCAGGCGCTGCTTTTGCCCGCCGGAGAGCTCGCGGTAAAAGGTGTTGCGTTTTTCTTCCAAGCCGAAACGCTTCAGCAAATCCTCCGGGTTGCGGCCTCCTTTATAGAAGCTGGCGAAAAGGCGCAAGGCTTCCATGACGCGGAGTTTGTCGGGAAGGGAAGTGGATTGCAGCGCGGCGCCAATCTCATGTTTGAGGGCGGCCGATTCGCGTTGCGGATCGAGACCGCAGACGGAAACGCGTCCTCCGTCAGGGTCGCGAAGACCTTCCAGAATCTCGACGGTGGTGGTTTTTCCGGCTCCGTTCGGCCCGAGCAGGCCGAAAACCTCGCCCTCTTCCACGCTGAAGCTGACGCCGCGGACGGCTTCGACGTCGCCGTAGCGTTTGACGAGATTCTCCACTTGCAGAATGGAACCGGCCATGTTCGTTAAGCCCACCGCTGGGGGCGAATTCGAAAAAGTGCGTATAGCATACCGCAGGTAGGGGTTCGCCTCGTAACGCCGGCAACGACTAGCAGAGCCTTCACTTACGAATACGCTTGCGGGGAGGTGGTTGTTTCAGCTTGGTTTTTTTGGGGAGTTTCCAGAGATGTCGTTTCAGGTCCACGCGCCACTCAACTACCGTGACGCCTTCGCTTTCGAGAAGCTTTCTTTGTAGAGAAGCGTAGGGTTCACGAATCAGAATTTTGCCGCGCTCGCCAAGGACGCGATGCCAGGGAATTCCCTTGCCCGAAGGAGTCGCCGCCATTGCGCGGCCGGCGCTTCTCGCTCCGCCTGGAAGGTGCAGGGCTTTAGCGAGCTCCCCATACGTTAGAACCCTTCCGCGAGGAATTCGTTGCACGAGACGGTAAACGGGACCCCAGGACATTTTGAATCCATCTCCAGGTGCGCTCAGCCGTGCGGGAATCAAACGCGCGCGCCATCGTAGATTTCCTTCGGCGCAAGAACAAGAGAAAAATGCCGCGTCCGGGTTTAATGGAGTAGCTACGCTTCGCGGGCAAATTTAGAATCCGCGAGGGAATAGCAAACATCGAATTACGGTAGTGATGTATGAAGAGGCAAACGTGGCGAGGAAGCGAGCATACGAAGAACTGATGAAACGCAGAAAAATTTGTGATGCACAATTCTGCGCAGGTTCCACTACGTTGGTTGCGTTACTGATAGGACGCAATTTTTTCAAAGAGTACGGTTCTTTGATTGACGGCTGTAGTGGAAAGAAAATACACTACAGCTAAAGAGGCAGCCCTGGAGTGAAGTCATGGCTTTTGTCCGCCGCAAGGGAAAGTCGTTTTACCTGGTGCACAACGTGCGCCGCGGCGGAAAAGTGCAGCAGCTGCATCTCGCACGGCTCGGGGACCGTGCAAGGATCACCGATGAAGTCGTTCGTGAAGTCTCGAAGAAACATCCGTTCGTGGAGCTCAACTGGCGCTCGTTGCGCGAGCAACTCAACCACCGGTTGGATCTCGCGGATCCCCACTCGCCCACGGTTCAAAAGCTCGTTTCCAGCCTGCGAGCCATCAATCTTGATCTGGCGGACCTCTTCCCGCCGTTGCTCCGGCTTTCTGAAACGCCCGACGTGGCCCGGGAATTGCTGGTACAGCTGCGGCTCCTGCAATCCACGCTTCAAGTCAAACTGGACCAGTTTGGCCGCGGACGCGGACGATTTGGCAATGCGTCGCAATCCCGGTTGCGGCGTTAGGAGGCCGTCATGAGCGACTACATTCTTCCACTCGACCCGAGCAAGCGCAGCACGGACACCATCGATTTTCACACGGCGCTGCGGTCCCGGATTGTCGGCCAGGAAGAAGGCGTCCAGGCGCTGGTGGACTTGTATCAGGTTTTTCGCGCCGGACTGAACTCGCCGGGGCGGCCCGTGGGGAACCTTTTGTTCCTCGGTCCAACTGGCTCGGGCAAAACGCGCCTCGTGGAAGCCGGCGCCGAAATCCTATTCGGGGATGCCCGCTCGATCATCAAGGTGGATTGTGCCGAATTCCAGCACTCCCATGAGATCGCCAAGCTGATCGGCTCGCCTCCGGGCTATCTGGGACATAGGGAAACCCATCCGCTGATTACTCAGGACGAGCTGACCAAGAGCCATACGGACAAACTGAAGCTCAGCTTCCTGCTGTTTGACGAGATTGAGAAGGCCAGTGATGCCCTGTGGCAATTGCTGCTCGGCATGCTGGACAAAGCCACCCTCACCTTGGGCGACAACCGTAAAGTGGATTTGTCCCAAACCGTCATTTTTTTGACCTCCAACCTGGGGGGAGGCGAGATTGCGGAGCTCATGGAAGGCGGGATGGGCTTCATCCAGCCCAAGGACAAGCCCGAATCCGGGCTCGACCAGAAAGTGGAGCGCACTGCGGTGGAAGCCGCACGGCGCAAGTTCTCTCCCGAATTCATGAACCGGCTCGACAAGGTGGTGGTTTTTCACCCGTTGAAGCGCGAGCAGCTCCAGGAAGTGCTGGATATTGAACTGGGTCAGGTGCAGCAGCGGGTTCTGGATACCGCCAAGGGGCAATTCTTGTTTCGCGTGACCCCTGCTGGCCGCGACTTCCTCCTTCAGGAAGGCACCGACCAGCGCTATGGCGCCCGACACCTCAAGCGCGCCATCGAACGCCACGTCGTCTATCCTCTGGCGAACCTGCTGGCCACGGACCAGGTTAATCTGGGCGACTTGGTGTGCATTGACTGGGACCAGAGCCACAATCAGCTCACGTTTATCCGGGAAGGCGAGGGAGCGCTAGTCCAGGGACCGCTACCGCTGGTTGCTGGCGCCGCTGCCACCATCGAAGTCAAAGACGGCAAATCCGCCAACGAGCCAACCGAGGCGGTCAAAGAAGAGAGAAAGTCTCGCGCGGCACAACCATCCGGGGCTCCTAGCGCAACGCCGCAAGCCCGCAAGAAACAGGAACGTTAAAAGGCTTAAAGTACAACTTTAAGTATTGCCGGGGCGCGTCGAAAGATGCGCCCCTTTTTGTCGTGCTATCGCTGACATAAACTGTACCGTCCCTCTCACTTTGCGCCCGGATGAAACACAGTCTCACGCGATGAGACGAATTCGGGAGTTGTGCCTCTCGTATGTTGTTGAGCCACCGATGGTTTCCACATTTGCACATTGTGGAGAAGTATGGCACTCCCCATGCAGTATCACAGTAGTGCGCTAGTTTGAGACGCGCACAGCGCCCGGCAAAGCTGGACGCCGAGAAGGGTGGACGAAATGAAAGCCGCCGTCCGTCACCAACTGGATCCGAGCATCCGAAGCAATGACACGCATGATTTTCAAGCGTCTCTCAAGGCGAAAATCGTGGGCCAGGAAGAGGGTGTGCAGTCCCTGGTGGATATGTTCCAGGTCTTCCGCGCCGAATTGAATTCTCCCGGCCGCCCAGTGGGTAACCTCCTGTTCCTCGGGCCGACCGGTTCCGGAAAGACGCGCATCGTGGAAGCGGCTGCGGAAATCCTGTTTGGAGACGCCCGTGCGGTTATAAAGGTGGACTGTGCGGAATTCCAGCACTCCCATGAAATTGCCAAGCTGATTGGTTCACCTCCTGGCTACCTGGGCCACCGCGAAACACATCCTCTGATCACCCAGGAAGCGCTGGCAGCCAGCCATACCGAAAAGCTGAAGCTTAGCTTCCTGCTCTTTGACGAGATTGAGAAGGCCAGCGACGCCCTCTGGCAACTACTGCTGGGCATGCTGGACAAGGCTACGCTGACGCTGGGCGACAACCGCCGCGTGGACCTCTCGCAAACGGTCATTTTCCTGACCTCCAACCTCGGCGGCGGAGAAATCACCGAACTGATGCAAGGCGGCATGGGCTTCGTTCAGCCAAAAGACAAGCCGGCGGACGGCCTTGATGAAAAGGTTGAGCGCACGGCCGTGGAAGCAGCCCGCCGCAAGTTTTCCCCGGAATTCATGAACCGCCTGGACAAAGTGGTGGTCTTCCATCCGCTGCGCCGCGAGCAACTCGAAAAGGTTCTGGATATCGAACTTGGCCAGGTGCAGCAGCGCGTGCTGGAAACCGCCAAGGGGCAGTTCCTGTTCCGTGTGACGCCCGACGGCCGCGAATTCCTGCTCCAGGAAGGCACCGACCAGCGCTACGGCGCGCGTCACCTGAAGCGCTCCATTGAGCGCCATGTGGTTTATCCCCTGGCCAACCTGCTGGCCACGGAACAAATCCACCTTGGCGACCTTATCTGCATTGATTGGAACAAGAAACAGGACCTCCTCACGTTTGTCCGTGAAGGCGAAAACCTGGCTCTGCCGGCGCGTAAGCCGGAACCGGTCGCTCCCGTGCGCGCGACTTCCGCACGCAGCGGAAAGACCGCGGATGCTCCCAGCGTGACGATCTCTCCCGAGCCGACTCCGCGTATGGCCCGCTAGATCGACTTTCATTGCTCACAAATTCCGCCCGGATGGTTCGCCATCCGCGCTTTTTCCTTTCCGGCGTCTCCCCGTTTAAAGTAACCTTGAAACGGAGTTTGCCATCCTACCTCGCCTCGGTGTTCGGAGGGCGTTGTGGCTGTCCAAGGGCTGACACGGTGTTCAGGAAGCAAGAAGGCTCTTCTGGGTCTCCGGGGATTTCGGCCCAGTTTTGTGACAGCGGCCGGCTTGGTCCTGGGCTTATCCCTCCTGTTGGTGCCTGTCCTATGTGCGCAGCGCACGCAACTCAAGCAGGGCTGGAACATGTTCTCGCCGCAGCAGGATATCGAGGTCGGAAAGAGAGTCGCAAAGGACGCCGAGAAACAATTGCCGCTCTGCAACGCACCAAGAGTAGACGCCTATCTGACGCAGCTCGGGACGCGGCTGGCGCAAAAGTTGCCCACCGGCGGCGTGCAGTATCCGTTCGAATTCCATTGCGTGAACGATAAGGCGATCAACGCCTTTGCCCTGCCCGGCGGATTCGTGTTTGTGAACCGGGGCGCGATCGAAGTCGCCGACAACGAAGCGCAGCTCGCCGCCGTCATGTCTCACGAGCTATCTCACGTAGCGCTTCGTCACGGCACCAATCAAGCGACCAAGGCCCAGGCTGCCCAAACCGGGGTCGGGATCTTTGGCGCGCTCTTCGGAGACAGTTTTGGCGGCGCCGTTTTGACCCAACTGGGCAGCTTTGCCGCCGGCGGCGTGCTGCTGCGTTATTCGCGAGCCGCGGAATCGCAGGCCGACATCATGGGAACGCAGGTTCTCTATGATTCAGGATATGATCCGCGCGCCATGGCGCAGTTCTTCGAAAAACTCGAAGCGGAGACGAAAGGGAAGAATCCTCCGGAGTTTTTCTCGGACCACCCGAGCCCGGAGCGCCGCGTCGAGCGCGTCGACGAGGAGATTGATAAGCTGGGCGGCGTTCCAAACAATGCCAAGCGGGATTCGGCGGACTTTGAAGCCGCCAAGCGCGAAGTACTGTCGCTCCCCGTCGTGAAAAAGCCGGTTCCCGGGGCACCCAGCGTGGCCGTTGCTCCTGCGCCGCCGTCCGGCAGCTTCGCCTCCTATCAAGCAACGGCTTACTCGCTGAAGTATCCAGACAATTGGAAGAAGTATCCGGATAGCGAGGGAAGCGGGGCTTCCTTTGCTCCCGACCATGGAGTGCTGGACGACGGCAGCGGCCATAGTGCTCTTGCGTACGGATTGATCGTGAGCGTAACGCAAACGAAAGTGGATCCGGGCGATTCGAACGCTTTGGAGAATGCCGCAAAGAAAGTGATTCAAGAGCTTCAGCAGGCGAATCCCAATATGAAGGTCACGCATGGGTCCGAGCGCGTGCGCTTGAACGGGCAACCCGGCCTTTCGACGTACTTGAGCAACGATTCTCCCGCGGGCGGCCAGGAGACGGATTGGATCATCACCACGTTGCGCCCCGAGGGCGTCGTCTCATTTGTATGCGTGGCGCCGGAGGCGGTCTACGACAAGTACGACAAGGCCTTTTCCTCCATCCTCGACAGCGTGCGGTTCCCGAAGTAAGCCACAATAACGTCGGTCGCCTCACATGGGAAGGCTGAAATAGAAAAGGGCGTTCCCGCTGGGGAGCGCCCTTTTTGCTTTCGTTCTAGTCGATCATGCTATTGTCAGTTTTTGTCGCTTCCGTCGAAGAGAGAAGGCAGCACTGGCGTGCCTTCCTGCCTAACGGCATCGAGGGCGTCAGGATCCAGACCCAGGATTTTCAGGATCGTGGGAGCCACCTGAGCGGTTTCCACAAAGCTGTGGACAGTGTGGCCCGCAATGTGGGGATTGGATACCAACAGCATCACGTTGGTATCATCCCATGCGTAGCCGCCATGTTCGGACTGCTTTTTGTCGCCGCCGGTATAGACCACTCCGACGTTTGGAATCACTACAATGTCGGGAGTACGCGGGTCGCCGCCTGGGCGTAGCCAGCAGCAGGGCCCAGCTACATTCGGCACGCCCGGCGGGTTAAATAGCGCGTTCGGTGAGGCGCCAAAGTAGATTTGGCCCGCTCCGAACACTGCCGCGTTGTTCTCCAGAGCCAGTACTGCTTGCCCGGTGGTGCTTGGATCTGCCAACCAAAGCTGGGAAATGTCGTCTTCGGCCAATCCGAGCCCGTTGTTGGAATTAGCGTAAATGCCTGGGAGAAGGTTCGCGATCACGCCGCCCGGGGAATTACCGATGTTGGCCTTCCCAGGAATCGGGGTGAAGCGGTTCGGGTCAATTGGCGACTGCCCATGCTTGGCCGTGATGATAATGGTGGTCGAGTCCAGAAGGCCATTGTGCTTGAGAGCAGCGACCATTTGTCCGATCGCCGCATCTACGAAGATGATTTCCTTCGCCATTAGCGGGCGGGGCGTCCCCGCGGCATCTTCATAACCGCCGGAGTTGCTGTCGTTTCGGTCTGCGGGCAGGGCTGCGGGACTAATCAGCTTCTGGCCGACGCTGACCGCCTGGAAGTTCATGCCGAGGATCACCGGGACTGGAGCATTCTTCGTCCCGAGGTGGTTCTTGCTATTGATTTCGTTCACGATCGCGTTGACTTTCAGCTGGTCATAGCATTTGATGGAATCGAAACCGGTCGTCCAATCGTTCCCCGGAGTCGTTGCGTTCCCGCTCGCCACGATAGTTCCGCAGTCAAAGTTCGTGCCAGCTGTGATTATGCCCGGCAACGGGATCTGGTTGGAATTGACTTCCGGCGAATAGTAATCATCCACGTTGCTCGGCTGATCGGTTCCAGTGGGGCCCGAAACAACGGCGTAAACCGCGTGCTTGTCCGACCAGGCTGTGTAGCCACCGGCGGCGTGGATCACGCCATAAATGGTGTTGGTGCGAACGAAGTTCCAAGGATATATGGGTTTGCAGTTGTTAAACGGATCGCGAATCAGCCTGTCGGGATTAATTCCTGGAACGCCGCCGTCAGCAACGTTGGCGGCTTGGGGATTCCCGCCGTTGAGCAGCAGTTGGTTGAATTCATCGCCTTCCTCATATTCGGTCTGGGTTCCGTAGATCTTGCCTGGGACACAGGGTGCTAATGCAGGGCTGTTGTGCGGGTCGCTTGTTCCCGGTAGCCCATTGCCGGTGGTTACTAGAGGTGGCGCTAGGACACGGTCGTAAGCAACGTCATAGTAGGCGCCGACGGTACGCGGACTACCACCAGTCACGAGCGCCATCAGGCCAGGAAACGAGTCGGAGGGCCGGGAAGTAGTCGTACGCGTATAGTTCACGCCCGTCTTGCCCAAGGCGGCCAGGGTCGGGCAGGTGTTGGATGCCACGCAGTTTTCGTAATCAACCGCGTGCATCCCATCAATGCTGATGAGCAGAACATGCTTGATTCTGTGTCCATCACCAAGTTCATCGTTGGCGCGCGCCGGGGGCGGAAGCGTACCCCCGACGAGCCCAAGCGACAGAGCAACTGCAAGAATTTTTTGTTTCAAGTGAATCTCCTTTGCGTGGGAAAGAGGATTGAAACAGGCGTCCCGGCAGAAGAGGATAGGCGCGCAGTATTACAGGATGGAGAATGTCGCGTGTTGGTTTGGTGAATCGAACCGCAGAAGCCGCGAATCAGAAAGGAATCTCACGTGGGAGCCTAGTACTGGAATTGCCAGTCATCGGCAAGAGCGAAGTCGTAAAGTATTTACTAGACTCGCGCGAGAAATAAATTGCTCAATCCGCGGCTTCGCTCCGGGAGGTGGCGGGTTTCCAACGCAGAACTGGCTTACGCGCGGCGCCGACTTCGTCGAGGCGCCGTACGCGTGTCGTGTGTGGCGCAGTCTTTACAATCTCTGGGTTTTTGGCGGCTTCTTCGGCTATGGACTTCATGGCGTCAATAAAAAGATCGCATTCTTCCTTGGACTCGGATTCCGTCGGCTCGATCATTAGCGCGCCGGGAACGATGAGCGGGAACGCCGTCGTGTAGGGATGGAAGCCGTAGTCAATCAGCCGCTTGGCGATGTCCATGGTGTTCACGCCATTTTTCTTTTGGAGGGCGTCGCTGAACACGACTTCGTGCATCGAGGGCAGAGAATAGGGCAGATCGTAAACGCCCTCGAGATTCTTTCGAATGTAATTTGCGTTGAGCACTGCGTCTTCCGTGGCTTGCCGTACGCCCGGGCCATACGCGAGGATGTAGGCCAGGGCGCGAACCAGCACGCCGAAATTGCCTGCGAAGGCTTTCACTCTCCCGATGGAATCCGGCCGCATCGGTTCCAGAGCCAGGCGCCCGCCTTCTTTTTCCACCAGGATAGGCACGGGGCGAAACGGCTCGAGAATCTTTTTCATCGCCACCGGGCCTGCACCCGGGCCGCCGCCGCCGTGCGGCGTCGAGAATGTCTTGTGCAGGTTCAAATGCATCACGTCCACGCCGAGATCGCCGGGACGCGTCACCCCCGTGAGCGCGTTCATGTTTGCGCCGTCCATATAGAGCAGCGCGCCCTTGGCGTGCAAAATCTCTGCGATCTCCGGGATGCGCTGTTCGAAAATTCCGAGCGTCGAAGGATTGGTGATCATCAGTGCCGCAACGTCGGGGGTAACGAGATCGCGAAGTTTCTCCACGTCAATCTGCCCGTGCGATTCGGACTTGATGTTCTCCACGTCGTACCCGGCAATCACCGCCGTGGCCGGATTCGTTCCGTGCGCGGAGTCCGGGATCAGGACTTTTTTCCGTGGATTCCCCTGCTTCTGCAGATACGCGCGAATCAGCAGCAGGCCGGTCATTTCGCCCTGCGCGCCGGCCGCGGGCTGCAGCGTGATGGCGTCCATGCCGGTGATTTCCAGCAGGCACTTCTCGAGCAGGCGCAAAATCTTCAGGCAGCCCTGCGAAAGTTCCTGCGGCTGGTAGGGATGTTCTGTGGCGATCCCGTCGAGGCGCGCGACGAACTCGTTTACGCGCGGGTTGTACTTCATGGTGCAGGAGCCTAGCGGATACATGCCCAAATCAATCGCATAGTTCCAAGTGGAAAGTCGCGTGAAGTGGCGAATCACTTCGATCTCGCTTACCTCGGGGAAACCTTCGATGCCCTCGGGGCGGTAATTCGCGCCCAGTGCCTTCGCCGGATCGGTGGCCGGCACATCCAGCGGCGGCAATTCGAACGCGCGCTTCCCGGGCGAGGACTTCTCGAAGATCAGTCCTTCGTTCTGATTTGTGTGCCGCGTTGCTTTTTTTATCTTATCGTTCATGCTTTCCGTTCACACCGCAGGGGCGCGATGTATCGCGCCCCTGCTAAGAATGCGTTTTATCAAACCGGTTGTTCGAGGGCCCGCTTCAAGGCCCCCGCGAATCGCTCGATCTCCGCGCGCGACGTGGTCTCCGTCACGCAGACCAGCGCGCGCTTCGTCAGTTCCGGATACGCCGTGCCCAGCGCCAACGGACCGATAATTTTCTCGCGCAAGAGTTGGTTGTTGACGAGTTTCACCGAGCGCGGCAGCTCCACCACAAATTCATTGAAAAACGGCGCGTCAAACGTCCGTTTCACTCCGGGAATTTTCAGCAATTCGGACAGCGCGAACTGCGCCTTGGACAAATTCTGCTCCGCCATTTCGCGCAAGCCTTCCTTGCCCAGCAGCGTCAAATGCACCGTGGCCGCCAGCGCGCAAAGTGCCTGGTTGGTGCAAATATTCGAAGTGGCTTTCTCGCGCCGGATATGTTGCTCCCGTGTGGCCAGCGTGAGCACGAATCCGCGCTTGCCTTCCGAATCCGTCGTTTGTCCCGTCAACCGCCCGGGCATCTGCCGCACGAATTTATCGCGCGACGCAATCACGCCCGCGAACGGTCCGCCGTAACTCGGCGGCAGCCCGAAACTCTGGCCTTCCATCGCCACAATATCCGCCTCGGCGGGCGGCCGAACCAGCCCGAGCGAAACGCCTTCCGCCACCGCGACGACGTACATCGTGCCCGCAGCATGTGTGGCCTCGGCCAGCGCAGTATGCGACTCGATCACCCCAAAAAAATTCGGCGATTGCACCACCAGCGCCGCGACGTCATCCTTTATCGCGGCTTGCAATGCTTTTGCATCCACCGTGCCGCTTGTCGTAAACGCAATTTCTTCGACATGTAACCCGGAATTCTTCGCGTAAGTCTTCAGCACATCACGGTATTCCGGATGCACCGACCGCGCCACCAGTACGCGCTGGCGCCCCGTGAGCCGCTCCGCCATCAGCACGGCTTCCGTCGTCGCCGTCGAGCCGTCGTACATCGAAGCGTTCGCGACTTCCTGCCCGGTGAGCTGGCACATCAGGGTCTGAAATTCAAAAATCGCCTGCAGTGTGCCTTGCGTGATTTCGGCTTGATACGGTGTGTACGATGTGAGGAATTCGCCGCGCTGGATGATCGCGTCCGTAACCACCGAGCGCAAATGATTATAGACGCCCGCTCCGAGGAAACTTGTATAACCGTTCGAATTCTCAGCCGCGCGTTCTTTGAAATACTGAATGACTTCGGCTTCGGAAAAAGGGCCGGGAATGTTCAGGGCCTTGCGCAGGCGAAATCGTTCCGGAATGCTGGAGAACAATTCTTCGATGGATTTTGCGCCGATGGCGCCAAGCATCTCCTGCCGTTCCGCAGGGCTCTTCGGGAGATAGCGCATTAGGCCGAGGTTTCCTTGGCTTTTTCAGCGACGTAGGCTTCGTAGGCAGCCGCGTCCATCAATTTCGCAACATCGGCGGGATTCGAGAGGCGGACTTTAATCAGCCACGCCGCGCCATGCGGATCGGTATTGATTTTTTCTGGAGTATCGTGAAGCCCAGCGTTGGCCTCGACCACTTCGCCCGTCGCCGGCGCATAAATCTCACTCACGGCCTTCACAGATTCGACGGTTCCAAACGATTTTCCCGCCTCAATCTTCGCGCCCGGCTTCGGCAGTTCAACAAAGACCACGTCGCCCAACTCATGCTGCGCGTAGTCGGTAATCCCGATCGTGGCGAGATCGCCCTTCGCATCAACCCACTCGTGTTCTTTCGTGTAGCGGAACTGCTTCGGATACGCCATCGGACTGCTCCTTCGAATCGTCTTGTTCGAATCAGGATACGCTTGGTGCTGCTGCTTTTTTCGGCCGCTTGTAAAACGGCGTAGGAACCACTTGCGCCTTGCACTTCTGCCCGCGAATTTCTACATTCACAACCGTGCCAATCGCCGAATACGCGGGCGGCACGTACGCCAGCGCAATATTTTTCCCCAACGTTGGTGAAGGCGATCCGCTGGTCACCACGCCGATCGCTTCGCCTGCTTCATTGCAGCAGCAATATTCGTCGCGCGCAATTCCGCGGTCGATCATCTCCAATCCCACGAGGGTCCGCTTCAATCCCGCCGCCTTCGCGCGTTCGAGCGCCGCACGCCCAACAAAATCGCCCTTTTCCATTTTGCAGTAGCGATCCAGCCCCGCTTCCCACACGTTAATCTTGTCGCTGATCTCGTGTCCGTACAGCGCCATCTTCGATTCCAGACGCAACGTATTTCTCGCTCCCAGGCCGCAGGGGATAATTCCGAATTCGCGCCCTGCGTCCATCACATGATTCCAAACCTTTTCGCTCGTCGCCACATCCGATGGCACGTAAATCTCGAATCCATCTTCGCCGGTGTATCCCGTTCGTGCGACCAGCGTATTCTTCAGCCCGCAAACCGTCCCATGCGTGAACCAATAATTCTTGAGTCCATTCAAATCCACGTCGGTCAGCTTTCGCATGACATCCACGGCGCGCGGTCCCTGAATCGCAAGCTGTGTGTACGCGTCGCTCAGCTCTTCCACGACGCAGTCGAATCCCTTGACGTTCGCGCGCACCCAGTCAATATCCTTTTCGCGCGTGCCAGCATTAATCACCAGCAGAAAATCGTCCTCGCCCAGCCGGTGCACGATCACGTCATCCACAAACGTGCCTTCCGGATACAGCATCGCCGAATAGTGCGCCTGCCCGATGGCCAGCTTCGACGCATCATTCATGCTGATGTGCTGTACCGCCGCCAGCGCGCCTCCAGGCTTGCTGCCGCTGCGGATGCGAATGTCGCCCATGTGGCTGACATCAAAAACCCCGGCGCTCCCGCGCACCGCCTTGTGCTCCGCAATCAATCCGGCGCTCGACGGATACTCGACGGGCATATCCCAGCCGCCAAAATTCACCATCTTGGCGCCCAGTCGCCGGTGCAACGCGTTCAGGGGCGTCTTGCGAAGCTCGCGAATGGGAGGAGTTGTGACGGATTCCATTCCATGTGCTCAGAAGAAATTCATACTAACATGCGCTCACATAACGGTCAAAGAAGCCCGCTAAGAGCCCGTGACCAGTTTCCGATTGCCGCGTCAGTCAGGCATTGGACCCTGTTAGCTGATAAGGAGTGTTAAAGACAGTTCCCAGTAGACACTGTAATGAGGCTCCTGGTGGAGCCCCAATTGCTTCGTCAACTTCGAATCAAAGTTGAGAAATGCGCTTTCTCATCCTCAAAGGTGTTGAAGACGAACACTTGCAGCCAATTTACGCACAAGACGGCTTGGCTATTCCTGTCGATGAAACTTACGGCGGATATCCGGCCAGAACTCCCTGACGAGGTTGTTGAGGCTTGCAGCCTCCAGTTGTGAGGCCCAGTTCACCGCAGTATTGTGCAAGCTACGCTCCTGTGGTGGGTAATAGAGGTTGGCTAATCCCGCTTCCATTCCATTTCCCAGAATCTCAGAGAAGTTAAAGCTTGTGCCTCCGGAATCAGTCCTGGTAAGCACGACGCGGGATAACGCGTACCGTGCCCGGCGGAAAAACCCTCCATGGCCGAGCGTATAGTAACGGGGATCTTCGTGCGTCAGCGCCGGAACGATTGCTTCCGTGAAATAAGATCCAGACGCTTGATCCGCAAAAGCACGCCAATAATAGCGGCTATAGCCAGCGGCGCCGTGGCCCAATTCCGGATACGATTTCAAAGCCATGCTTTGGCCAGCTTGCATTCCCGCCCATACGAACGACGAATAATCCACGCTATCCTGTGTTGCGAGCCAGAATTTCCCCCGCGTGGTTAGCGGGAGGACCTCAGTGTGGGTGCTCACTGCCGCAAAATTTGGAATGACCCCAAACATTCGTTTGGTCTGCTTGCCTTCGGAAGTGTCCGTTTTGGGGTCGACTCGGGACGGGTGCAACGACGGAGCAATTACCGGTATCTCCGGCTTTGACTGATTACCGGCGTCTGAACTCGATGTGGAAACTTCGCCGCTTCCCGATTGCTGGGTCTGCTGCTCGGGTGCAGGGGCGCTCTGTTTCTCCAGAACTGCTGTCTGAGGCCGAACCAGTCCCGGAGACAGAAGAAGAAATAGAACCACAGCGGCGCTCTTAAATGCAGGCATTGTGTACTCCAATTGAATCCTATGTAGGCGGAAAGAATTACATTGGGGGTACATCCATGCTGCTCTAAAGCCCCAAGCAATGATGTTCTGTACAGCACAGATCATTGCTGCTGAGGGTTCGTTCTCACGTTGGTACGCAGGATTCACGGCTGTCGATGTCTGCGCAAACAAACTGCGAAGTTGTCTACATGTGGACAGACAAGCATCTTGGCAGCGCCTACGATTGTATTGCACAAAAAAGGAGTTTGCTCGCGGGGCCCGTTTGAATAGATCGCCTCTCCTGAGGATCAATAGCCATCTAACGAGAACGGCCAAGAGCATTCGAACTGAACTGTACTGCAACGGGAACCCCATTTCCCAATTGAGCCCGCCGGTGAAGTTCGCTTAGTAAGAGATTCGGACGAAGCTGAACATTTGCAACTGCATTTCTGGCCATGGAGGTGTGTGATGAAGCGATATTTTGTAATTGCAGTCTTTCTCTCGGTTGCCGTGGGCGCGGTTTACGCCGCAACGAAAGAACAAAAGCGCCTTGAAAATTGCGGCATTGTCATGCAGGAAGTCTTGAACATCCCAGACAATCTACCCCAACAGGTTTTGGCAAAAGCCGAGTGTGTGATCGTGTTCCCCTCCGTATTGAGGGTGGCCTTCGGGATGGGCAAAGAGTACGGTCGCGGAGCGATGGTTTGCCGCACTGGCAAGGAATTCAACGGGCCTTGGGGTGCTCCCGCAATGTACGCGCTCGAAGGCGATAGCCTCGGAATGCAAATTGGGGGCGAAGCCACGGATCTGATTCTCCTGGTCATGAACCGGAAAGGCGCGGCTTCCATTCTCAGCAGTAAGATCAAGCTCGGTGGAGACGCATCCGCCGCTGCAGGTCCAAAAGGGCGCGATGCTTCCGCTAATACCGATCTCTGGATGCGCGCAGAGATCCTCAGCTATTCGCGTTCTCGCGGACTGTTTGCCGGCATTTCCCTCGAGGGTTCTACTCTGCGCCCAGACAACAAAGCAAATACGCGGATTTACGGCCGCAAAATTACGGCAAGAGCAATCTTGCTGGGCAATAAAGTAGCCATTCCCGCAACTGGCCGCCATTTCGTTCACGTATTGCAAACGAACGCACCGCGCAATGAATCGAAGCAGGTGGCCTCAAGGTAGTCAGTGTTTCAGGCCCCCTTTTGCGCTTGGGGAACCGCGATGAGGAGTATAACGAGAACTCCTATCGCGAACGCAGTGATACGCAATCCAATTTCTTTTCATGGGCATATTGTTCTTAACTCCCTGGGGAGAAGGGCGGGTCGAATAACCGGACACGTGCCGAAGGTCGATTTCGGCGGTAAACCGCTTAAATGGGGAAGGACGTCACGGAATTTGCGGCGCACCCAGAGAGGGGGGTAAGGGACTCGACGTTCCCTGCCACCTTCGCCTTGCCGCCACCTTCACTGCTCAGGTACAGTTTTCTGGGAGGCCCTAATGCAAGGACCCACCGTTTGCGTCCAGTGTGATTTGCCGGAGGAACGCTGCACCTGTGAACGCTACTGCACCATTTGCAAAGGGCAGCACAACGTGCGCCTCTGCATGGACGGTCTCTACTATTGCCCGGATTGCCGGGAAGCCTGCGAAGTCTCCATCGCCAGCAGCCGTGGCCATTGAACTTCACAGTTTCCGCTTGCTGCTCGACGCCGATGTGCGTCTGGCGGCCGCGGTCGGGGGAGCCGCCCGCTACCTCGCCGATTCTGCCGGAATGGAAACCGAGGCGAGTTCACAACTGCAATCTTCCGTCGTGGCCGCCTGCCGCGAAGCCTTCGAGGACCTGACGGGAGACGCTCCGCACCTGAGTGTCACCTTGACCCGCTTTACCGATCGCATCGAAGTCGCGGTCTCCCATCGAGGAGGTACTTTGCCCGCGGTGGGTCTTGACACGATTGCAGGATTTGCCGGACGCGTCGCAGGCAGCGGCATCAGCTCTGGCGTCTTCGGTGGAATCGATCGCGTCCAGTTTGAGACGCGCGGCGGGGAAGCCGTCACTCGCTTGACGAAATACATCGGCGAAGTCACACCCCGCATTTAGCCGCCCGCAAAAAGCAAAAGAGCCAGACCGTTTGCCGGCCTGGCCCTTCTTTTTTACGCGTACGGAGTTCGCGCCGTCCTACATCTTGAGCGCAAACGTATTCTTGCGAATCAGCGCCGTGATCTGATCGTCGCTCAGCGACATACTCAACATCACGCGATCGCCGGCCGGAGTCACCCGCGCCTGATCGAGCAGCTGCGCCAGGTCGGGATTGTCTTTCTGCGCCTGATACCGTTTGTAGAGAAACCCTGCCTGCAGCAACTGGCCGAGGGTGTTCGCGTCTTCCGAGGATCCGCATACCGCCTGGAACTTTCCATCCACGCCGCTGCCGGCATCCACGTTGATGATCATATTCTGCATCCGCGCGACCAGCTTCGCGGCTTCGGGGAACTGCTCGACTTCCGGTGCAAGCTGCTGCATCGCCAGCCGCGTGTACGCCGGATTCAGCACCGCCCAGACCACCCCGCTGCCGTTCGCCTCATTGATTAGCGGGAAAAACTTGTCGTTGTGCAAGAGCCCCTCTTCCGTGCCAAACCGCACTTCGATCATTTTTTCGAGCAGCGTTCGATGGCCAAACGCGGCGGTATTCGAATCAATGAACAGGAAGAAGAGATCATTCGGCCCCGACCCGGTCCCGAACGCATACATGGTGTAGCCCCGCGCCTTGAATGTCGGCAGCTTCTGCTGTTTGAAGTAGGATTCCGTCGAGCCCGGATTGAAATTTCCGAGCGCCACGCCCACGACTTCTTCTCCAGTGGGGACCGACGTAGCAGCAGAAGCCGCATTATCCGTCTTTCCGCTCATGCTGTCGGCGACCAGCGCCCACGCAAGTTCATCCACCTGCGAATTCGGATCCACTCCCGCAGAAGCCAGGAATTTCTCGAACTGCCGGAAGCGTTCCGGGAGCATCTGTTCCTGCAACTGCGGAAACCACTTCAGCGTCCGCGCTTTTTTCAAATCGGCATAGGCAAATTCACCGACGTCCTTTGGGAAGAGCGCAATCACGTCCGGGCCCAGTCGTCCCGCTCGCGCGGGTTTCGGTGTCGCCAGGGCCATTACCGCCAGGATGCCGGCGGCCACGAATCTGCCGAGAGTTACCCCCGGCCGTGCCGCGGCCAAACCTGAAGTCATGGTCAATCTCATTTAATGCTCCTTTCGGAAAGGGCCGTGGGGACTTCTATTCTACGCGCTTGTTGCGCGCGGCGCATCGCCCAAGCGCTCCCGCAGTGCCGCCATCTTCGTTCGAATGGACGCAACATACGCCGCATCCGTGATCCCATCCAAATTGATTTCCACGTTCGCCAATGCTCCGCGAGCGCCTGCGCCGGCCATCAGCCGCGCCACTTGCAAGTCTGATCGCATGGATGCCGCCGCGATAGCTTCCAGTTGTCCGAGACGTTCGAAAACGGCAACGCTTCGCTCCGCCACCTGCAGCGGCACTTCGGCCGCGCCCTTGGTCGCGGTTTGTATGGCTTCCTCGCGCTGCCGCGTTTCTTGCGCGTCTCCCTGCTGCAATTTGAACGCGGCCATCACTGCGTCAAAGGCAGCGGCATCACGGTCGACCGCCTGCGTCAACTCCTCCGCCGTGCGCCGCAACTCATCCAACGCCGCGGAAAGCTCATCGACAAAACTCGCTTGCGACTTTTTCTTGCGCGAAAGTCCCGCTACCATTTGCCCCAGCGAAGCCGCCAGCGCCCCCGCGAACGCGGAAACGCTTCCGCCGCCCGGCGTTGCTGTCGGCGCGGCCACAGCATCCAGAAACGGCCGCGCGAGTCCCGCAAGCTTGCCGTCTTTTGCGGTCTCCAGCGTCGCTCCCGTAAGCGCAGACTCCAGTTTATTTTCTAAAACTTGCGCAGGAGAGAAGTTCTCCAGCTGCAGGAAAAAGTCCGCCGCCATCTCGATGGCTTTCTTGGGAATCAGCCCGACAATCTCGCTGCCCACCGGCACCGCGCCGTAGCGCTCCGCCTCGCGCTTCACCATTTCATACACGCGATGCATAGGCGTCTGTTCGAAATCAGTCAGGTTGATGGAAACCTGTGCCAGGTTGCGCGCCTTCAACTCCACTCCCATGGACTTCACATACCGCAATCCGCCCGAGGAGAATCGAATGGCCTTGGCGATCTTGTTCGCAATGCTGACATCGGCGGTATTGAGATTGACGTTGTACGCGATCAGAAATTTGCGCGCTCCCACGACGGTCACGCCCGCTGTCGGATGCACCTTCGGTTCGCCGACGTCCGGCTGGCGGTCGAGATTCGTCCTCATCTCTTCGCGCAGCCCTTCGAATTGCCCTCGCCGGACATTTTCCAGGTTTGTGCGGTCCGGCCGCGTCGCCGCCGCTTCGTAGAAGAACACCGGTATACGGTAGCGCTTCCAAATCTCATGCCCTACGCGCCGCGCCAGCGCCACGCAATCTTCAATGGTCACGCCCTCGATGGGTATGAACGGCAACACATCCGTTGCGCCCACGCGCGGATGTGCCCCACTGTGCTTTGTCAGGTCAATCAGCTCCATCGCTTTGCCGGCGCCTCGCAATGCGGCCTCGGCCACGGCCTCCGGTTCGCCTGCGAGCGTCACAACGCAGCGGTTGTGATCGGCATCCATCTCCCGGTCCAACACATATACACCCGGGACGCTGCTCATGGCTCCGACGATGGCATCTACTTTGGCGGGATCGCGCCCTTCGGAAAAATTTGGCACGCATTCAATCAGGCGTTTCATTGTTTTGGTTTTTTATCCTGTCGTCCGGGCCAGTTCGCCGGTAGCCTTGGCTTCCGGTCCGGCAGCGTGGGTCTCTCATAAACGAATACCGGTTTCTTGCCCGGCGTTGCCGGCTTTGCGCCAGCTTGCGCCGGCTCTTTGTCCGTTTTCAGCGGCCATTGCGGCCCAATCATCGGCTTCAAGTTTGGTGAGAGCGGCACTTTCGTCGCCGCCAGCTGCGCCTTGGCCTTTTGCGCTTCCTTCTTTAGCGCTGCCGGACTCGATTTTTCCTTGAAATAGCGTCGCAATTGTTCAGCGAACCACGTGAAGACCGCGAACCACAGCCCCGCGATGACCGCGTTATACCCTTCCATCCCCCCGGCTACACCCAAGATTGCCACAACCGCGAAGATGATCACCAGAAACGCGTAAAAATACTCTTCGAAGAGCCCCTTCCTTTTCGGCGGCCCAATTTTGGGGAGGCGCAGCTTCTTTGTCGCTCCCGCTGAATATCTAGATTGGGGCTTGTTCGTTGCCATGGATCACGCGACCACGCTTCACGGTCATCCAGCAATGGCTTACACCAAAATAATAAGGAATTTCCCGGTAGTCGGCCACTTCGAATACCGCGATGTCCGCCTGTTTGCCAACTTCCAGCGATCCGATCTGTTTTTCGCACTGCAATGCATAAGCTGCATTGATTGTAGCCGCCGCAATCGCTTCCGCTGGCGTCATCCGCAGTTGCGCGCACGCCAGCGACAAAATCATTGGCATGCTCAGCGTCGGACTCGTTCCCGGATTGTAGTCCGTGGCCAGCGCCACGATCGCCCCGGCATCAATTAAATCCCGCGCGGGCGCATATTTCTTTAATCCCAGATGAAAATCGCACCCCGGCAGCAGCGTCGCTACCGTCTCTGATTTTCCGAGGGCGCGAATGTCGCTCGCGTTCACCTGTTCGAGGTGATCGCAGCTTGCCGCGCCCATTTCCACCGCGAGTTGCGCCGCCCCGGTCCGCGTGAGCTGTTCCGCATGCAACCGCGGTGCCAGCCCATTTTGTTTGCCCGCTTCCAAAATGCGTTTCGATTGCCCTCGCGTGAACGCCCCGCGATCGCAAAAAACGTCACAATATTCAGCCAGCTTCTTCGCCGCCACTTCCGGAATCATTTTCTCGATCAGCAGCGCGATGTATTTCTCCGCTCCGTCCGCTTTCCCGCGAAACTCCGCAGGAACCACGTGCGCGCCCAAAAAGGTGGACACAATGTCCAGCGGCTGTTCTCCAGCCAATTCCTTATGTAAACCCAGAATCTTCAGTTCGCTCGCAACATCCAGCCCGTACCCGCTTTTCGCCTCCACCGTCGTCGTGCCGTACGCCGCGAACAATTTCAGTGCTGCCATCGCCCGCTTTTTCAGAGCCTCGGCGGTCGCCGCCCGCAGTTTCTTCACCGAGTTCAGAATCCCGCCGCCCTTGCGTGCAATCTCTTCATAGCTCGCCCCTTCAATTTTCAATTCGTATTCTTCCGCGCGACTGGCCGCATGAATCAAGTGCGTATGCGAATCCACGAATCCCGGCAGCGCCACGCGCCCGCCCAAATCCAATTTCTCTGCCGCGCGCGCTTCCGCCAGCGCCTCCACTTCTGTCCGCGTTCCCACCGCGGCGATCACGCCATCGCACAGCAGCAGCGCGCCATCTTCAATCACTCCCAGGTTGGAAAGGGAACTGCCCCGCCGCGGGCCGCGCCCGCGCAACGTTAGCAACTGCGATGCTCCGGTGATGAGAAGGGGACTCGGCAAAGCCACTTCATTATGCCGAAAAGCGCGCCGCTAGCACAGGCGCAGCCTCTCCAGAAAATTCATGTGATGTTGCGGTCCGCGCCATCGCCACGGCGCAGGAACTTCTCGACTACGCGCTCGCGGCCTTTCCGACCCGGAAGGCCGGCAGGAACACCTCTTGCACAAAAGTCTCAAAGGAGGTCGGCGTCGTATTCGCCGCCGTTCTCGCTTCCAGCGCTCTCATATGCCCGCTATTCAGCGCATCGGACATCTCACAAATCAGGTTGGCCACGTTTTTCGATATCCCCATCTGAGCCATCGCCATGATCACCTGTTCTGCAGGAAGCTGAATATACGCTAGCGCAGGCCGCCCAATGGCCGCACCGACGACGCGCGCCACCTCGTTGTAGGAAATATCCCGCTGCCCCAGCAGCTCGCGCGTTTGCTGGCCCGTAAAATTCAGCCGCAGGAGCGCATCCGCTGCCGCCGCGCCGATGTCGCGCGTCGCGATCATGGGAAGTTTCAGATCGCCATTCACCGGCCCCGCCATCATCCCGAATTGCTGGAGGATCTCCACCTGGGGAAGCGTGTTCTCCATGAAGTAGCCAGCCCGCAAATGCAGTGCATTCAGCCCGGAAATCTTCGCGAATCTTGTTTCCATGTAATGTAGGCCGGCGACCGGCCCGGTTTTGTCCGGCTTGTCGGCGCCGAAGCTGCTCAGCGTCACTGCATATTTCACACCGGTGGTTTCCAGCGCGCTGGCCACCGTGTCTATTACCTGATCCTGATATGCGCGGAGGTTGCTGCTGGTCAAGTTGGGCGGCGTCAGCGAATAGACCGCCTCTGCCCCGTCAAACGCGCGGCAAAGCGCCTCTTTGTCCAAGACGTCAGCCGCGAACGCTTCCGCGCCGCGGCTCACGAACGGGGTGAGTTTTTTTTCGTCGCGACCGACGACGCGGACCTTTTTCCCCATGTCCAACAACACATTCGCAATGACGGAACCGGTGTGCCCGGTGGCTCCTAGAATGACGTGCATTGGCCCTCCTTACAGGCTGGTAGGATGCAGGGCTAAGAGGAAGCTTCTGCCTGAAAATACCTCATGGGACTGGGGAGACTGATACTACTACAGCATCGGAACCTTGACGCCGGTTTTCTTCGCAAACGCAATCGCCTCGGGATATCCCGCATCTACGTGCCGGGCCACGCCCATCCCCGGATCATTCGTCAATACGCGCTCAATGCGCTTGGCCATTTCCTTCGTCCCGTCCGCGACAGTCACCTGCCCGGCATGCTGCGAATAGCCGATTCCCACGCCGCCGCCGTTGTGAATGGACACCCACGAAGCGCCGCTCGCCGTATTGATCAGCGCATTCAGCAGCGGCCAGTCCGCAATCGCATCGGATCCATCCCGCATCGATTCCGTCTCGCGGTACGGCGACGCCACCGATCCGCAATCCAGGTGATCGCGGCCCATCACCACCGGCGCCTTAATTTCGCCTTTGGCCACTAGCTCGTTCAACGCCAGCCCAAACTTATCGCGCTCCCCATATCCCAGCCAGCAGATGCGCGACGGCAGTCCCTGAAACTTTACGCGCTTCTGCGCCAGCTTGATCCAGCGCTGTAAATGCTCGTCTTGCGGGAACATTTCCAGCACCAATTGATCCGTCCTCGCAATGTCCGAAGCCTCACCGGAAAGCGCCGCCCACCGAAACGGCCCCTTGCCCTCGCAAAACAGCGGCCGGATGTATGCCGGCACAAATCCCGGAAAGTCATACGCGTTCTTCACGCCTTGTTCGAACGCAAACGTTCTAATATTGTTTCCGTAGTCAAACGTCACCGCGCCCAGCTTCTGCAAATCCAGCATCCCCTGGACGTGCTGCGCCATCGCCGCCATCGAATGCTTCTTGTATTCCTCAGGATTCTTCGCGCGCAGCTCCACCGCCGCTTCCAGCGTCATTCCATTCGGCACATATCCGCCAATCGGATCGTGCGCGCTGGTCTGGTCGGTCAGCAGATCCGGCACCACGCCGCGCTTCGCAAGCTCCGGAATCAAATCCGCGCAATTGCCCACCAGCCCGACCGAAGTCCCCTCGCCCTTGCGCACCGCGTTTTTCAAAATCCGCAGCGCTTCATCCAGCGAAGTCACCATCACATCGCAATAACCGGTCTTCACCCGCCGCTTGATGCGCTCCGGGTCCACGTCAATCCCCAGAAACGCCGCGCCATTCATCGTCGCCGCCAGCGGTTGCGCTCCGCCCATCCCGCCCATGCCGCCGGTCACCACCAGTTTGCCCGCCAAACTTTCGCCAAAATGCTTCTTCGCCGCCGCCGCAAACGTTTCGTACGTGCCCTGCAAGATCCCTTGCGTGCCGATGTAAATCCAGCTCCCAGCCGTCATCTGTCCGT